>TARA_R110002012_G_scaffold160502_3_pt1 | contig 25509 bp, 24 predicted proteins | sample TARA_R110002012 | Tara Oceans TARA_R110002012 (sample SAMEA4396515) | marine metagenome | biome: Westerlies Biome; feature: [DCM] deep chlorophyll maximum layer (ENVO:01000326); material: water (ENVO:00002006), including particulate matter (ENVO:01000060) such as... | depth 40 m | reverse complement strand
TGGATAAAGTGGCTGAGGTTTGTGCGCGCTTGCCGGTTTATAAGTAATCAGCGCATGCTGTAACTAGCTAACCCAGCGTTCGACAAAGCCGCCGAAGATTACTATCTTCGGCGGCTTTGTCTTTTGCGGCATTCAATAAATGCAAAATGGATAGTTCCACCTACTGAAAGCTTACCGCGCCGTTTTCGCTGAAATGGAGCGGGTGGAGGGCATCGCAACCTTGGCTTACCGACTCGGTAGATAGGCAGAAAGACTCGCCCCGCTTACTCAGGATAAGGTACCATTGGACGCATTTTGCGGTGATATGACAAGCATGAAGCTTCATGTCGCTCCTTGCGTTGGATGAGCTAACCCACGAGTATCATTAACTGTAGGGCTAATGCCCATTATTTTGAAATAACGGTGACCGAACGCAGCAAGCCATGTAGTAAAGGTGCCATCGGTACGCCAAATGCTAAATAAGGCTAGGGCAAGGGAAATGTCCGGAACAATCCCTGGGCGGTAGCGTGCCTGAAAGGGATTTATACGATAAACTTTCAGAATGCCTACTGCTCATTGGGCTGAAGGTAGACTTTAAAAAATTAGCTACCAAACTACTGCAGCAAGTGTCTTGCGGTTACCAATAGTTTTGGTGATGGGGATAACATCCTTTTGCTCTCAGCTTTAATCGTAAATACTTTTAATGAGAGCGAGAACGTCATTGGTCAGTTTGTATGTCTCATTAGGCGTTAGGAAGTGGGGTACGTTTGGCTCGTCGCGAAACTTCATCACTAGTCGATGATGCCCTGGTTGATAGCCGCTTCTGCTTTGGCTTGTAAAACAAGCAGTTTTTTATTCTGCGGCAGTGGTCCAACTTGCGGTTTTTTAATTATTGAGCGTTTGGTATGTAGTTGTTACGACTAATATTGTCTAGGCAGAGCCGAAGACGGTAAGCTTCTGATATGTTTAGCCCTTATTCAAAAAATGGTATAGTGAATGCAGCGTATCCATTCAATAGATTACTTTCGCGGGCTGATGGCTTTAGCAGTCCTGGTTTACCATTATGTTAGTTGGAGTGTAGGTGTTCCTGAAAGTGAGACGATACTCGGTAGGCTAGGTATTTATGCAGTATCGTCATTCTATGTAGTTAGCGGAATCTCGCTGTATTTAGTATATAGAGACTCCCATTGGGGGTGGTCCGGAACCGTATCGTTTTCAATTAAACGTTTTCTTCGTTTAGCCCCTTTGTATTGGATAGCCACTGTTCTTACTATCTTTTATTATGCTTTGAATGCCGGTGCTTTTTCCCCTGATTGGTCGAAGTATCTTGCTAATTTCACCCTTGCTTTTGGGCTTTATAGTCCTCAAGACTATATTCCTGTTGGTGGGTGGTCGATTGGCAACGAGGTCGCGTTCTATGTATTCTTCCCTTTTTTAATTCTATCTTTAGCTAAAGTTTCATTTTTTATGTTAACTATGGCTGTTGTGTTTGCTTTATACATATATTGCTCATTTTTTATGTTGTCTTCTGATGCTACGTTGGCCGAGCAGTGGGGATTATATATCCTTCCTTATAATCAAGCTTTTTTGTTTGCTTCAGGTGTAGCTGTGGGTTGGCTTAAAGAAAGATTCAGTTCTTTTGGAAAGACCAGCGCTTTAGGACTCTTGATAGCTTCTGTTCTGGTATTTGTTTTTTATCCTGTTTCTGGCAATCAAATAAATATAGTTACCGGTTTGGAGCGGCTTGTGTTTACAGCGTGCTGTGTATCTGCAAGTTTTGCATTGCTCTATCACCCAAGTGTTAAGTTAACATGGGTTGCTCGGCCTCTTGGGTTTCTTGGTGACACTTCTTACACTATATATATGCTACATGGCGTAAGTGGGTTGTTCGCTATTAAGTATGTGGCACCGTGGCTCGGGGTTGATACGCCTACTGAAAAACTCATTTTCTTGCTGATTGGCGTTTTGCCTTTCGTGCTGTTGGTAAGCTCACTTATTTACAGAGTTATTGAGTTAAGGTTTATCCGCTTAGGGAAAAAAATCACCAGAAAAATTGATAACCAAATCGGGCGAAAAGGCCCTGTATCGCCAGGTTATTTTTAGATCACTATGTCGCATGGAGAGTTACAGAAAATTCAAATCACCACTTAATGCTGCTGATAGCGCTCCTCTCTCCTGATAAAAGGGCGGGTTTTATTGCATCTTTGCGGTTCCAACTGTGCTTATAAATATCTTCGATATGTGTAGGTGCAGTCATTGTCATCACATTCATTTCAGTTGCCGACATCACGCCACTTGCGAAACCAGTCATATCTTGTCCAACAAGGCCCATATCGCTCAGGCAAATCACGCCATTTGCTGCCAGAGCACAGCACCCCGAAGATACCATTGCGCATTTTCGGCCATTCCGGGCTGGGTGTGCTCATGGTTTGAAGTGGTGACACGGATATCTTCGATCTGTGCACAGCCGTCATCAGAGAGCTCGTAACGACCAACCATTGCTTTCCCATATGTTAGTTTTGCATAGATAAAATTAGCAGATAAGGCTTTCGTACAAAACCTAGCGTTTGCCCACATGGTGCCTATCATGAAGAAAATGTATCATACCGATCAATACACAACTGCAGCATGTGTGAATGATTAGCTTGCTAGCTAAATTGAAGCATGAGGCATATACCTAAAAAGGGCATGGGAAGGCGTCCGGAATATCCCTGGGCGGTAGCGTGTCTTTATTTTGATTATCCTTTACTGGCGAAATAGCATGAACCAATCTCCTTCGCACGAGCCGCAGCGCTACTCCTCAAATGATGAAATTTCCTTGGTTGATCTTGCTAAAATACTGATCAAACGCTGGAAAGCCATGGTGTCAATCTTCCTTATAGTTGTGCTTGGGGCACTAGCCTATGTATTGCTAACAGAGCGCTCCTATGAATACGTCTCGATTTACCAAGTAGCAGAAGAGGCACCCGGGCGTGCCTTAGAATCACCAGCTTCCGTGTTGGCTAAGGTTAACAACCTCTATCTTGGACCGGAAACACGTGAGCTCCGGGAATCGGCTGGACTAGAGAGCCTACCCTTCGAAGTGACAATAGCGCATCCCAACGACACCTTGCTTATTCGCTTGGGCTCGGAAGCTAGTGTGGAAAATAATGAATTGGTCACCCAAATGCATGAGGCATTGCTAGCTCGTATGACAGAAGGTCAACGAGAGCGTCTTGAAAGACAAAAGGCTGCTCTTGAGCAGCAATTACAAAGTACTGAAGCTGCTTTGGAATCCGTCGCGCAGACCAGTACCGAATGGGGAAGTGAACTGACCGCTAGCTACATGGAACGCTTGGCCGGTATACGTCAAGATCTCACTCAGTTAAGCGAAGGTGAGGTTGTGCAGGTGGCAGTCCGGAGCCTTGAGCCCGCCGGAACTGGACGCAGCTTAATTATGGTGTTGGCGTTGGTACTTGGCGGTATTTTAGCCGTGATTGGTGTGTTTATTGTGGAGTTTAGTAGTATCGTTCACGTTAGCCTTGAAAAGGAAAGAGCGGGCAAATTTTATTAATTTTTGATGCTTTTCTCCAGTGAAATATGTTCCGTTATAAGTGTTCAGTAAAAGCGCTATTGTTAAGATTGTAGTGAATTGGTATGTAGTTTATATGGTAGTGCTCTGAAGTGATGGGTTAACTATCTTTCTATTTTATATGCCTCAATTAATCAGGCCTTTAAGCTGATAGTGAAGACTCATAGGTTGAGGTTAATGGTATATCACAAGGTCGTGGTTTTGAGTCCTTCTCTAATCCGGCTGGTCAATGTGGGTCTACGCGGACTAACATTGGCTAGCAAGTTTTTGCTAATATTTGCGCTTGCGTATTATCTTGAACCGAGCCAAGTAGGCATGTATGGCCTCATGTTCGCAGCTGTAAGTTACTCGCTTTATGTGGTGGGCTTAGAATTTTATATTTTTAGCACCCGTGAACTTATTGGTGCAAGCAAAGATATTTGGGGAGAATATTTAAAAAGTCATGCTTTATTGATTGTATTTTTGTACTGTTTGGCTGTGCCGCTGCTTTTATTGGTTTTTAGCTTTGACTTTCTACCTGTTGAATTAATGGGTTGGTTTTTTGTTCTTCTGTTTTTAGAGCATTTTTCTCAAGAGTTTAATAGGTTGTTAGTTGCCTCATGTAAGCAGCTTGCCGCTAGCGTGGTGCTATTTTTTAGATCTGGTGTTTGGTGTATATTAATTGCAGTTATGATGTATTTTTACCCAGGTTTTAGATCGCTGAATGCAGTTTTTTTCTCATGGGTGATAGGGGGTAGTATAGCTTGCTTGATATCGATGATACTTATTTACAGGATGCGGCTTGGAGGTTGGAGAAATAGTGTTAACTGGAAATGGATAGGGGCTGGTATTGCTGTAGCTTTACCATTCCTGCTGGCCTCTTTGTCAACTAGGGGGATCTTCACGCTAGATCGTTTTTTTCTAGAGTATTACGCAGATTTAGATGTACTAGGCGCCTACGTTTTTTATGTGAGTATTTGTAGTGCCTTGGTCTCATTCTTAGACGCTTCTGTTTTTGTTTTTATATATCCCGTTTTAATTAAAAACTTTCAAGATGGCAATGTGGATCTATTCTTATCAAACATGAAAAAACTTTTAATGCAAACATGCAGTATTGTAGGGGTGTTTGTTGTCTTAGCGTTTTTCATGATTGATGTTGTGCTGAGTTTTATTGGCAAAGATTCCTATATGGTAAATAAAGATTTGTTTTATTTAACATTGTTAGCGGTGGTTATTTTTGTTGCCGGATTTGTGCCTCAGTATGGTCTTTACGCTCAAGGCCATGACCGGCCAATCATAATGTCTAGTGTTTTTGCTATCATTGTTTTCGTTTGTTTTATCTACTTTGCAGTAAATTATATATCTTACTGGGCTATACCAGTTGGTATGATTATGGCGTTTTCGGTTTCTTTTTTGTGGAAAACAATTTCTTACTTTAGACTGTCGGCGAAAGCCCCTCAGAAGCTAGAAATAGGTAATTAAAAATGATGAAAGTGCTTATTACGGGTGCTGATGGCTTTATCGGCTCTCATCTGACCGAGCTGTTGGTTCGTGAAGGATATCAAGTTAAGGCCTTGGCCCAATACAACTCCTTTAATAACTGGGGGTGGCTCGAGGATGTCGACTGCATAAACCAAGTCGAAGTGCTAAATGGCGACGTGCGTGATCCACATTACTGTAAGCATATTACAAAAGATGTAGATATTATCTTTCACTTGGCAGCGCTGATCGCTATCCCATACTCATATGTCGCACCTGATAGCTATGTGGATACCAATATCAAAGGTACGCTTAATATCTGTCAGGCGGCACTTGAGAATAATGTCAAACGCGTGATTCATACTTCGACAAGTGAAGTATATGGCACGGCCCTGTATGTGCCGATTGATGAGGACCACCCTCTGCAGCCACAGTCACCTTACAGCGCCTCAAAGATCGCTGCGGATGCCATGGCGATGAGTTTTTACAATGCCTTCGGGTTGCCGGTAACAGTGGCGCGGCCTTTTAATACTTATGGCCCCCGACAGTCGGCTAGGGCGGTGATTCCAACCATCATCAGCCAAATTGCCAGCGGTATGAAGCAGATCAAACTGGGTGATGTTTCTCCAACACGCGACTTCAATTATGTAGAAGATACTTGCCGAGGTTTTTTGGCGTTGGCCAACTGCGATGCCGCTGTAGGCCAGACGGTCAATATTGCCTCTAACTATGAAATCTCGGTGGGCGACACTCTGAATATGATCCGCGAATTGATGGACAGTGATGTCGAGTTCGTTACCGATGAGCAGCGTCTGCGCCCAGGTAAGTCCGAAGTCTTTCGCCTATGGGGCGATAACACACGGATTCACGAATTGACCGGGTTTGCTCCACAGTATGATATTCGTGCTGGCCTGCAAGAAACAATCAGTTGGTTTACCCAGCCTCACCATTTGGCCAAGTACAAGGCCGATCTATATAACGTCTGAGACTTTTATGCCCCTCGTTGAACAGCTTGTCGAATTCGTCCGCGATCACTATCGCACTAAGGACTTCGTCCCATTACACGCACCGGTCTTTCGTGGTAACGAAAAGGCTTATGTGGTCGAAACCATCGACTCCACCTTTGTTTCCAGCGTAGGGGCCTTTGTAGACCGATTTGAGCAGGATATGGCTGCTTATACGGGTAGCTCACGAGCGATTGCTACCGTTAACGGAACGGCAGCGCTTCACGTCGGGCTTCGCCTAGTGGGCGTAGGGCAGGGCGATTATGTGATTACCCAGCCGTTGACCTTCGTGGCCACCTGCAACGCTATTGCCTACTGCGGAGCAGAGCCGATTTTCATCGATGTGGATCGCCATACGCTGGGCTTATCACCCACTGCGCTGGAAGCTTGGCTGATAGAGCATGCCTATCGTGACGACGCTGGCCAATGTCGGCGGAGTGAAGATAACCGTGCCATACGCGCCTGCCTACCCATGCATACGTTTGGTCATCCAGCAGATATTCATGGCTTACTGCGCGTATGTCATAATTGGGGTCTTTTCCTGGTAGAAGACGCTGCAGAGTCGTTGGGTAGCACCTACTACGGTCAGCATACCGGCACCTTCGGTGACTTAGGTACCCTTAGCTTCAATGGCAATAAGATTATCACCACAGGTGGTGGTGGCATGATTTTGGCTGATCAGGTGCTGGGCGAACGCGCTAAACACCTCACCACTACCGCTAAGCAACCGCATAGTTATGAATATGTGCATGATGAGCTTGGCTATAATTATCGCCTGCCTAATCTCAATGCAGCCCTCGGTTGTGCTCAGCTAGAACAGCTGGATGCCTACATTGCCGATAAGCGTCAACTTGCTGCCAATTATGCTGCTTGTTTGAACGGCAGCGAACTTACCTTTTTCACTGAGCCGGAAGGTTGCCGCAGCAACTACTGGCTCAATGCGGTGATTTGCTCGGACCTATCCCAGCGCGACCAGCTGCTTCAGGCGACCAATGAGAAGGGCATTATGACGCGCCCGATCTGGCAACTTATGAATCGCTTGCCAATGTATAGCAATGCCCCTAGCGGTGAAATACCTAATGCATTATGGCTGGAAGCACGGGTGGTAAACCTGCCCAGCAGCATCCGCGCTCACCACACTGGAGAGGGTTGATGCGACGTATTGCGGTTTTCACTGGTACACGGGCAGACTATGGCCTGCTGTACTGGCTGATGAAGGATATTCAGGCCCACCCCGAACTTGAACTGCAAGTGTTGGTGGGTGCCATGCATCTGTCCCCAGAATTTGGAAATACTTGGCAGACTGTGGTTGACGATGGCTTCGTTATTGACGCCAGGATCGAGATGCTGCTCTCCTCGGATAGCCGAGTGGGCATCGCCAAATCGATGGGAGTGGGGTTGATCGGCATCGCCGATGCTTTAGATCGTTTGGCCCCAGAGGCTTTGGTAGTGCTTGGCGATCGTTTTGAAGCTCTGGTCGTAGCCCAGGCGGCCTTGGTGATGAATATTCCCATTGTGCATTTACACGGCGGGGAAGTGACCGAGGGCGCCTATGATGATGCCATACGACATGCTATTACCAAGATGGCTAGTTTACACTGCGTTGCGGCACCCGCTTACCGCCAAAGGGTGATTCAGATGGGAGAGGCGCCGGAACGGGTACTCAACGTCGGCGCCCTAGGGCTTGATCATCTCTCTCGCTCTCCGCGCATTAGTCGTGAGGATCTCGCCGAGAGCCTAGACTTTTCACTTGATTCACCATATCTGCTGGTCACCTATCATCCCGTAACCGTGGCAGATGAGCCGCCAGTTGAAAGCTTCCAGGCGCTGCTGGACGCGCTTGACTGCTGGCCCAGCCATCAGATTATTCTTACCTATCCCAATGCCGACAATGGGGGGCGCGCGATAATACCTCTATTGGAAGCATATGCTGCTCGACAACCCGATAGAGTGCTGGCGATTCCCTCCCTAGGGTTCAAACGCTACCTATCGGCTGTAGCCGGTGCAGAGGCTGTGATTGGCAACTCCTCCAGTGGTTTGATTGAAGTGCCAAGCTTCGGTGTGCCGACAATTAACATTGGGCAGCGTCAGGAAGGGCGTTTGGCTGCCGATTCGGTGCTGCACTGTGCCGCCGAAGCTGACGCGATCAATGCTAGCCTGCGCGAGGGGCTCAGCCCTTTCTTTAGAGACAAGTGTCGTCATACTCGCAATCCCTATGGCCAAGGCAACGCCTCTAAGCAGATTGTCGATGCTTTGGTTACACAGCCTCTTGATACACTAAAGTCCTTCCACGACCTGCCAAGGAGTGCCGCGCCGTGATGACCACACAAGCCACTTATATTATTGCTGAAGCCGGGGTTAATCATAACGGGGATCGTCAGCGCGCCTTCGCATTGGTTGATGCCGCCGCTGATTCAGGAGCTGATGCCGTCAAGTTTCAAACCTTCAATGCTAAACGTCTTGCGGCAGCGTCTGCGCCCAAGGCCGCTTACCAACAGCAAACTACCAATGCTAATGAAGGCCAGCTGGAAATGCTGCAGGCGCTAGAATTGCCGCTTGAGTGGCATAATGAACTGCAGGCGCACGCTCATAAACGCAATATCGAGTTTATATCCACCGCTTTCGATATACAGAGCCTGACATTCCTGGAAACCTTAGATATACCATTTTATAAAGTACCTTCTGGTGAGCTAACAAACGGCCCTTTGCTATGGGCCTTCGCCCGTACCCGTAAACCATTGGTTATTTCCACCGGTATGGCCACGCTTTCTGAGGTCGAACAGGGGTTGGCGGTTGTTTGCCATGCCCTTACTCAAGAGCAGCCGCCTAGCTCGCTCAAAGAAATATGGCAATGCTGGAGTGAGCCTGAAGCGCGTGCGGCTCTGATAGAAAATGTAAGCCTACTTCACTGCACCTCGCAATACCCGACGCCGATGCACGAGGTAAATCTCAAGGCCATGGACTCTCTGTCCGATGCGTTCGGATTGCCAGTGGGTTATTCCGATCATACTCAGGGCATATTGATTCCTGTGGCTGCGGTGGCACGCGGCGCTACCATTATTGAAAAGCACTTTACCCTTGATCGCCAGTTGCCCGGCCCTGATCACAAAGCATCGCTGGAGCCGCATGAACTCACCCGTATGGTGCAGGACATCCGCGATATTAATCTGGCTCTAGGTAACAGACAGAAGGCGCCCCAAGCGAGCGAGTGGGATACCCGTCAGGCGGCTCGACAGAACCTTGTTGCCTCCGCACCGATTCGACAAGGCGAGGTTTTCACCAAAGACAATATTACTACGGCGCGTGCAGGCCATGGAGAATTGGCCATGGCCTACTGGGATCGTCTCGGGCAGATCGCAGCGAAAGACTTCCAGGCTGGGGATGCGTTATGAAGCAGGTGCCGGTCATTCTGCTTGGCGCTGGCGGGCATGCTAAGGTCGTGCTCAATCTACTCCAAATCCTTAATCGACAGGTTCTAGGAGTCTGTGATCCTGTGCTTGCCGATAAAGGCATTCAGCAATGGAGAGGTTTGCCAGTATTGGGTAACGATACCGCGGTTGAGCAGTATCACCCTGATAGCATTGAGCTTGCTAATGGTATTGGTAGCCTGCCCGGAAATTCTTTGCGCCGCCGCCTCCACGATCAGTTGACTCGTCAAGGGTATTGCTTTACCACCCTGATTCACCCCAGTGCGGTGCTCGGTTCCGGTGTCAAGCTGGGGCAGGGTGTACAAGTCATGGCAGGCGTAATTGTGCAGGCCGATACTCAACTTGGTGACGATGTTATCCTCAATACTGGGGCTCGCATCGATCATGACGGTCGTATTGGCCACCATGTACATATTGCCCCGGGTGCGGTGCTATCCGGGGATGCTTGGGTGGCTAATGAATGCCACATCGGTCCTGGGGCAGTGATTATTCAGGGAGTCAAGCTTGGTCAGGGCGCTGTCGTTGGGGCTGGCACCACGGTGCTTTCCGAACTTCCAGCTCATTATCAGCTGACAGGCCAGCCACCCAGGCCCCCTGTCGATCTCAATATGGGGAGTAAGACTTCATGAAGCATTGGGAAGCCGCCGTAGTGGCACCGGGAACCTCTCTTGAGCAAGCTATTCAGGTGCTGGATAAAGCTGCTCTGCGGATTGCCTTAGTGATTGATGCTGAAGGCCAATTGGTTGGTACCTTAACAGATGGTGATGTCAGAAGAGCGTTGATTCGCCACCAATCTCTTGCCGTAGCAGTCGATGAGGTAATGAATCCGCGTCCGCAGACGGCTACTCGTGAGTGGAGCAAGGAGCGTATGCTCTCCACAATGGAAGAGCTGCAACTACTGCAGTTACCGATTCTTGATGTTCAGGGGCGGGTCATCGGCCTCGAAAGCCTTCACGACCTGCTTAACAAGCCGCGTTATGATAATCCCGTTTTCCTGATGGCGGGCGGATTCGGGAAGCGCCTGAGGCCGCTAACCAATGACTGCCCTAAACCTATGCTCAAAGTGGGTGACAAACCCATTCTGGAACTAATTCTAAACAATTTTATTCAGGCGGGATTCCATCGTTTTTTCATCTCTACCCATTATATGCCCGAGCTAATACGTAGTTACTTTGGTGATGGTCGCCAGTGGGGAGTCAGTATCCGTTACATTCATGAAGAAGAGCCGCTGGGTACTGGTGGTGCCTTGGGGCTCTTGCCCCATGATGAAATCGATAAACCGATGTTCATGATGAATGGCGATCTTTTGACCTCATTGAACGTCCAGAGCCTGCTAGATTTTCACCGAGAACATCCTGGCAGCGCTACTATGTGTGTACGTGAATATGACTATCAGGTGCCCTATGGGGTCATCGAAAGCGAAGGGCATTGCATTCGCTCGATAGTTGAAAAGCCCACGCATCGCTTCTTTATTAATGCTGGCATCTATTTATTGGGGCCTGAGCTTGTTCGAAGCGTGGCGCCTGGTACTCGTATTGATATGCCAACCCTTCTTGAGAACGAAATAGCAGAAAAAAGAGCGGTAAATATGTTTCCCATCCATGAATACTGGCTGGATATTGGTCGGATGGATGATTTTGATCGTGCTCAAACGGAAGTGGGAGGCATGACCAAAGGATGACAAAAGCGCAGAAAACAGTCGATATTGTTGCTATTGTGCCTGCCCGGGGTGGCAGCAAACGATTACCCCGCAAAAACGTATTACCACTGGCAGGTAAGCCATTGATCCAATGGACATTAGACGCAGCCAAGGAGTCTGAAGTAATCGATTTAATCGTCGTGACTTCTGATGATGAGGAAGTGCTGGCTATCGCAGAACAGAATCAGGTAATGGCCATTCGCCGCCCCGGTTACTTATCCAGTGACACGGCGACGAGTGTCGATGCTGTACTTCACGCTCTCGATGCGTTGGAAGAACAAGGAATCGTGGCCAAGCGTGTCATGCTTCTTCAGCCAACATCACCGCTTCGCCGAGCTGAAGATATCCGCGAAGCAGTAAAAAGAATGGATGTTTGCAGGGCGGCAAGTGTGGTTTCTGTCTGTGAAATGGATCATTCACCGTTGTGGTCAAATACATTACCAGAAAATGGAAGTATGGATGATTTTATAAGGCCAGAAGTTGTAGGTAAAAGAAGTCAAGATCTTCCTCAATACTATAGATTAAATGGTGCAGTTTACTTAGTCGATACTAATATTTTTCGCCAAAAAGAATCTTTTTTTGTTTCGCCCTGTAATTCTTTATTAATGGAAAAAAGCTTTTCTCAAGATATAGATGACAAAAAGGATTTTTTGTTCACTGAATTTTTATTAAGCTCAATAGTTTCAGATTTGAGGTGGTAAGTTTGAAAAAATATTTACTGGTTTTTTCCTATACCAAATATCATGAAGATTTACTTTCAAGGCTTAATTTACAAGAGGAATATCCAGGATTTAGTATAGTTAACTTTAAGTCTGTGATAAATAGTGGAAAAGTAGGAAGTGTTGTTAGTAAAGTCATGATGGTGTTGAAGTTTTTTATCATGCGCGTTTTTTTGCTTTCAGATAAAAAAAATGTATCCATATTGCTGCCTCATCCTGAACAGCTCCTTTCTAATTATTTCTTTTATTCCGATAAAGTTTCAGCCATATCTTTATATGAAGACGGGCTGTTGAACTATATAGATGTTCGTTTGAGCGGAGGTTTTAAAAAAAGGTCGGAGAAAAGGAAGTTGATAGGGTTGTGTCTTTTTTATAAATTTAGATCTATTGAAGGGCATTTGTCTGGATGCCAAGAAAGGCCAGTCTTTAGAGGATATTTTCAACACCCTGAAATGCTTTATCTTTCTGAAAAATTTAATGAAGTAATAAAGATTGATATAGATAAAAAAAGCTTATTAAATATTGATTATAATATTGCGCTGTTTGTAGATCAGAACGTAGAGGCATTATATGGTGAAGTTGAGGGGGGTAGATTAAGAAAAGAGTTGTATAATTTCCTAAAAAATTATGAAAAAGTATTCGTAAAGTTACACCATGATTACGTCGCGGGGGATTTTTCAACAACTAACATGCCTGATAATTTTGAGCTTCTTCCTACTGAAACTCAGAAAGAAGTAGCAGAAAATATAGTTGAGAACTTAAATGTGGGAGTCGTCTGTGGATTTACAAGCACGGCTTTAATTAACATTGCGGGTAGATACACAGATGCTAGATGTTATTGTTGTGTTTCAGATTCGCATATGGTTCTTTCTAACTTAGGAGAGGAGAAAATGTCCGACTTCTTAGGAAGGTTTAATGTTGAGGGTGTTGGTGAAACTTCGAAGTAATATATGATTTAAGAGGGTGAGTGTTATTGTGATTTGGATATGATAATTGCTTTATTTCTTGTTTGGTTAGATCTAGTGTTTAATGCTCGTGACTTTTAAAGTAAAGTTTTTGATTTGTTGAGATTTGTATTTAAATATCTCATTTTAGCGGTTATTTAGTGAAAGCATGATCAGCGAGGGTTGATATATAATGAATGACAATATGGAGGAAAGATATAGCTTCGAATTCCTTAATATAGCAGTCTCAGTTTTTGTTTTTACATGTTTTTTAGGTTTTTTTGTTTATCTTTTTATTAGTGGCGCTGGTGATCTTGCTGCGAGTCAAAATGGTGGTATTGGATTAATAGAAATTGGTTCTCTATTGCTTTTTCTCTCTCTTTTGATGCTTTCATTTATCTCAGAAAGATTTTTTTGGTTCATCCTTCCTTTTTCTGTTTTTTCTATCCCTAATGCAGTGAATGCTTTTTTCCCATCCATCAGAATGGGTGAAGCATACATTAATCCATTTTTTTCTTTATTCACCCATATTGATATTTTTTTGTTATGCGGACTCGTGAGGTTTGCGTCTTTTTTTAAAAGAGTACAGCAGGATCTTTTGGTTATCTTTGCAGTTTTTTGTGCTTATTTTATTGTTTTTTATTTAAGTTTAGGTGGTGAAGAATACTTGGTGTCGTTAATGGGAGGTTTTCAGCTACGGTATTTCATTTTATTGACTGCACTTTTTCTTTTTGCTAATCCGCTTAATTATCAGCGTAATTTTTTGCTTGGGCTAGTTTTTGGTTGTGTGGTGACGACAGTAGAAGCTTTCGTATTTAGCTATATCAATACAGTGCCGGACAGGCTAGCAAGCGGTAATTTTGGCGTTAACTATTTAGGGCATCTGATGGCAGCTGCATCCATAGTTGCTATATTTTTTTTAAAAGAAACAAAAGGTTTGGCTAGAATTGCTTGGTTCGTAATTGCTTTGCTTCTCTTGTGTGTAATGATAATGTCTGGCACTAGATCTTCGGTTTTGTTTTTTATAATAGCAAGTAGCGTATTTCTGTTTTTTGATAAATTTAGTAAAGGCCTTTTATTTGTTGCTGCATTAATGACTGTCGGGGTACTCATCTTTTTTTATGTGTATAGCAATTTTGGAATATCATTAAGTATAGGTGTTACAGATATAGTTTCAGGGAAAGAGGACGCTAGCTTATATCGTACTGCTGAAACTTCCTCTCTGATTACACGTCTTTTTACTTGGTATAAAACTTACTATATGTATTTAGACTATAATTTGTTAGGCGCTGGCCCAGGAATGTGGAGTTATTTGAAGCTAGACTATGGAATTCCATATGTTGGGCTGTTAGATCCTCATAATGATGTTCTTCATTACGCTGTTTCGTATGGTGTGTTTGGCCTATTTTTTTACTTAACTGTTTACTTAAAACCAATTTTTCAGTATTTAAGAAATGAAAAATATAAAGTTAGAGTTAACTTGCTGTATTTTAGTTTGCTGATATTTTTCTTCATGGCAAGCTTTGTAAATTCTTTAACTTGGAAGCATCAGTTTGCTATGTTGGTTTTTTGGTTCTCCCTAACACTTACCTGTTCAATTAAAAAAAGTGTAAATACAAATGTATGACTATAAAATTTCTATTCTGGGAATTAGAGGTTTACCAGCTAAGCATGGCGGATTTGAAACCTTTGCCGAAAAGCTCTCCCTCTATCTTGTAGCAAGGGGGTGGGGAATTACCGTTTACTGTCAAGAGGAAGGCAGTGGCGATGTTTACGAAACTGAATGGCAAGGGGTTAAGCGTATCCACATTCCTGTTACTAGAGAAGGGGCTGCCGGTACGATAATCTTTGATTGGAAAGCCACTCGTCATGCCTTAAATCAGCAAGGGCTATTTCTCACGTTGGGTTACAACACCGCTTGTTTCAATCTAATGCAACGTCTGAAAGGGCAGACTAATGTCATCAATATGGATGGCATTGAATGGCGGCGAGACAAGTGGGGAATTGTGGCCAAAACTTGGTTCTGGTTAAACGAACGGGCGGGTTGCTGGATAGGTAGCCATTTGGTCGCCGATCACCCTAAGATCAAAGAGCATCTGGCGACAAGAGTACAGGCTGAAAAAGTGACGATGATCCCCTATGGAGGGGATGAGGTATTGTCAGCGGATAGCGCTTTGCTAGAGCCTTATGCATTGTCACCCAACGAGTATTCAGTGATAATTGCTCGGCCTGAGCCTGAAAACTCCTTTCTTGAAATGGTGCGTTCTTTTAGCTGTAAAGTGCGTCATCACAAACTGGTTGTACTCGGAAATTTCACCCCACAAGGGAATGCTTTTCATCGAGCAGTGATGGATGCAGCTTCGGAAGAAGTGATTTTTCCAGGCGCGATTTATGAAGCCCCTGTTGTTCAAGCACTGCGGTTTTATGCGAGATTTTATCTACACGGTCATCGCGTAGGAGGCACCAACCCGTCTCTAGTGGAAGCGTTGGGCGCGGGTTGTGCCGTGATCGCCCACGATAACCACTTTAATCGCTGGGTGGCGGGTGAAGACGCAGCTTATTTCGAGAATGAAGCGGCTTGTGAAGGCCTATTCGATCAGTTGCTAAATGATACTTCCAGGCAACTAGCTATGAAGGAGGCCAGCAAAACGCGCTTTTATGAACGTTTTACTTGGCCGCAAGTATTGCAGGAGTACGAACAACTCTTGCAGGATTGGTATCCATCAACATTGAACAAGTAGGGGCTCTATGAGAATTCTCTTGAGCGGCGGTGCCGGTTTTATTGGGTCGGCTGTACTACGTCATTTGATACAGCACTCTCAGGCTGAAGTGGCCAATGTCGATAAGCTTACCTATGCCGGCAATCTGGAGTCCTTGGCCTCAGTCAGTGATTCATCTCGTTATCATTTTTACCAGGTTGATATCTGTGATTCAGCGTCGCTTGATCAAGTGTTTGCTGACTTCAAACCTACCCATGTAATGCACCTGGCCGCAGAGAGCCATGTGGATCGTTCAATTGATGGCCCTGCGGACTTTATTGAAACTAATATTGTCGGGACTTATACGTTGCTGGAAGCCGCACGCCGTTACTGGTCAACGTTAGATGATGAGGGGTGTTCTGCCTTTCGTTTCCATCATATCTCTACCGATGAGGTTTACGGCGATCTGGAAGGAACGGATGATCTGTTTACCGAAGCCACTCCTTATGCGCCCAGCTCACCTTACTCAGCCTCGAAAGCCAGTTCTGATCACTTGGTTCGTGCCTGGCATCGCACTTATGGCCTTCCAACGCTGATTACCAACTGCTCCAATAACTATGGCCCTTTCCATTTTCCTGAAAAATTGATTCCGCACATCATCCTCAACGCCCTAGAGGGCAAACCTCTGCCGGTATATGGCGATGGTGGGCAGATACGAGATTGGCTATATGTGGAAGACCATGCTCGAGCACTAGTTAAGGTTGCCAGCGAGGGAAAGGTGGGTGAGACCTATAACATCGGTGGCCACAACGAGAAAAAGAACATCGATGTGGTAAGAACCCTGTGTGCTCTCCTAGAAGAGTTAGCACCCGCTAAAAAGCCAGCCGGTGTAACACGTTATGATGACTTGATTACCTTCGTAAAAGATCGCCCTGGTCATGATGTGCGCTATGCTATTGATGCCGGTAAAATTCAGCGTGAATTAGGCTGGGTCCCACAGGAATCCTTTGATACTGGCATTCGTAAAACCGTGCAGTGGTATCTGAATAATCCTGAATGGTGGCAGCGGGTATTAAGTGGGGATTACCGTTTGGGGCGTCTGGGTGAAAGCGACGTACCTGCTCAGTAACGATCAGAATTCATGTGGTTTCAGTGAAGGTGTTTTATGAAAGGGATTATTTTGGCCGGTGGTTCCGGCACGCGTCTTCATCCGATTACTAAAGGCGTTTCCAAGCAGTTGCTGCCCATCTATGACAAACCGATGATTTATTATCCGCTTTCTGTGTTGATGCTGACAGGGATCCGTGAGGTTTTGGTTATCTCCACGCCTGAGGATCTACCTAACTTTCGTAAGTTGCTGGGTGATGGTTCTGATTTTGGCATTGAGCTGAGCTACGCGGAACAGCCTTCTCCAGATGGGCTAGCACAAGCGTTCATTATTGGTGAAGAGTTCATCGGGAACGACTCAGTTTGCCTAGTGTTGGGCGACAATATTTTTCACGGCCAGCATTTCTCTGATCAGCTGAAACGAGCAGCGGCCATGGAAAGTGGTGCGACGGTCTTCGGCTATTGGGTGACCGACCCAGAACGCTTTGGTGTGGTTGAGTTTGACGACCAGGGCACTGCGGTTTCCATCGAAGAGAAGCCTAAGCAGCCTAAATCTTCCTATGCGGTGACTGGCTTATACTTTTACGATAACGATGTGATCGAGATTGCCAAAGCAGTGGCTCCCTCTGAACGTGGTGAGTTGGAAATTACCAGCGTAAACAATGCCTATCTGGAGCGCGGTGATTTGCGTGTGGAGCGTCTAGGCCGTGGCTTTGCCTGGTTGGATACCGGCACCCACGATAGCCTGCTGGAGGCCTCGCAGTATGTGCAGACCATTGAGCATCGCCAGGGATTAAAAGTTGCCTGTTTGGAAGAAATTGCTTGGCGGCAAGGGTGGCTATCAGCTCAGCAGCTTTCCCGGCAAGCCAAAGCGTTGAGCAAGACAGGCTATGGCCAATATCTCCAGCGGCTATTGGCTACGGAGGCAGCAGAGTGAAAATTACTGACACTGTCTTGCCTGGCGTGCTGATTATAGAGCCCACCGTGTTCGGCGATCACCGCGGATTTTTTCTGGAAACCTTTCAGACCGAGCGCTACCGCGAGGCAGGAATCGACCTGCCGTTCGTGCAGGATAATCATTCCCGTTCGCAGCGTGGTGTGCTGCGCGGCCTGCATCTGCAACGTAGTCGCCCTCAGGGCAAGCTGGTTAGCGTCAGTCGTGGATCTGTGTATGACGTGGCCGTCGATATTGACCCTGCATCCCCCACCTGCGGCCAGTACGTGGGTGTAGAGCTTAGCGACGATAACCATTGCCAGCTTTGGATTCCACCGGGCTATGCCCATGGTTTTTGTGTGCTAAGTGATGTGGCGGACTTCCAGTACAAATGTACAGACTTCTATTACCCTGACGATGAGACAGGGCTTTTATGGAACGACTCTGACGTTTCCGTTCCATGGCCGATAGCGACTCCTAAGCTATCTGAAAAAGACCAGAAGCTGCCGACACTGCGCCAATTGCTGAAAGAGGAAGGATAACGATGCATGTGCTGGTAACAGGGGCAACGGGGCAGGTAGGTTATGAGCTTCTGCGGCTAGTGCCTGAAGGCTTTACGGTAGCAGGGTTCGGATCAGCCGAGCTTGATATTACCGATGAGTCAGCAGTGGAAGCAGTAGTTCAGCGTGAGCGTCCCGCGTTGATTATCAATGCTGCCGCTTACACTGCAGTGGATAAAGCCGAGGCAGAGCCAGAGCTGGCATATGCCGTTAACCGAGATGGTGTCGCGAATCTCGCTGCTGTTGCTGCCGCACGTCGTGGAATTCCGCTATTACATATCTCCACTGATTATGTGTTTGCCGGTGATGCCGAGACTGCCTACTGCGAGGAAGATACGCCAGCGCCCACGGGCGTGTACGGTGCCAGCAAACTGGCGGGAGAAAAGGTACTGGCAGAGGCTTGTGAGAACCATCTCATTATGCGAACCAGTTGGGTGTTTGGTGCTCATGGCAATAATTTCGTAAAGACGATGCTGCGTTTGGGTCAGGAGCGCGAGAGGTTGTCTATTGTGGCCGATCAGCATGGTTGCCCTACCTCGGCCGCCAGTATTGCCCGTGCCTTGTGGTCTCTAGCAGAACAATACCGTGATAAGGGCACTTTACACTGGGGACTCTACCATTATGCTGATTTGCCAGCTTGCACGTGGTACGACTTCGCTGAGAACATCTTTGATGTTGCCCATGAAGTGGGCCTTATAAGCCAGATACCGATACTCAGCGCGATAACGACGGAAGATTTCCCGACGCCAGCTAAGCGACCCGCTTGGTCGGTCCTGAATTCTAAACGCCTTCATGATGAGCATAGTATTGCCCCAGCAGATTGGCGGCTGGAACTGCGTGACGTATTAGAAGAGTTGCGCTCTCTGAGCAATGGCTGACCGATTCACTCAGGGAAAGATTAATCGTCGCTAGGTAAATAGTGGTATCTCAATCAGAGCACATAACGGATTTAACCATGTCAGGAAAGACCAAGGGGCTGACTGAGCGGTATCCGGCCCAGTTGATAGTGCCGATAGTCGATTTGCTTGCTGTTATAACAGGAAGTTTGTTTTCACACTGGTGGCGTTTCGGCAATTTTCATGTACATGAGCGTTATGTTCTTGCCATCGCCATTATTTCGTTACTCATTTTACTTTTAAATGGCTTGATGGGAGCTTATGCCCGTTGGCGGGTTACGCGTATAACGACCTTGATCGCTAGGCTGTGTGTCGTTTGGCTAATTGTCGGTATTATGGCTACCTCTATCATCTACTTTGCCCACGCTGCCAATCGTTACTCTAGGCTCTGGGTTGGCGTGTCTCTTATCCTCTCTTTCATCATGGCGGGTGGGGCCAGGGTGTTGGTACAGCTTGCACTGCGGCAGGCGCGCTTGCAGGGGAAAGCACGTCGCTCGGTGTTTCTAGTTGGTCCTGCCCATCATTTGATTAATGTTGCCCAAGGGATGCGAGCTTCTGCAGGTGAAGGTTATTCTATTGCAGGGGTCGAACGCCTATCCCATATGCCCGATGATGCCTGCCTTGAACGTTTATCTCGCCGAGTAGCTGCTTCGGAAGCTCGTGAGGTATGGATATGTGTTCCTTTGGAAATGGGTGGCACAGTAAGGTCAATTTTCTTTGCGCTACGCAACCAAACGGCAGAGGTCCGTTTTATTCCTGAGTTTCGGGATATGCATTTGCTTAACCATCGGATGAGCGAAGTAGCCGGGCATTACGCTATTGATCTGAGCGTAACCCCAATGAATGGAATGGCGCAGGTGATCAAGCGACTGGAAGATATCCTCATTGGAGGCCTTATAAGTCTCTTGATCTTTCCAGTGTGTCTGGGCATTGCTACTGCGATCAAGATTACTTCACCAGGGCCTGTGCTGTTCAAGCAATATCGAACAGGGGCCAATGGCAGACAGTTCAAAGTTTACAAGTTCCGCTCTATGGAAGTGCATGAGGAGGAGAGCGGTACCGTCACGCAAGCTAGGCAAGGAGACCCTCGAGTTACAAAATTGGGGGCATTCCTGCGGCGTACATCGTTAGATGAACTGCCACAGTTTTATAATGTATTACAGGGGCGAATGTCGATTGTTGGACCGCGCCCACATGCTTTGGCACACAATGAGCATTATAAAGAACTGGTGGAGTCCTACATGCGAAGGCATAAGGTCAAGCCAGGCATCACAGGCTGGGCTCAGGTCAATGGTTTTAGGGGAGAAACCGATACCTTGGAAAAAATGGAACGCCGAGTAGAATTTGACCTTTGGTATATCGATAACTGGTCGTTGTGGTTGGATTTACGCATCATTGCCCTAACGATTTTCAAAGGGTTTGTTAATCCAAATGCCTACTGAATCGTAAATAGCATTCGCAATGAGTTAAGGATGATAAATTCGATGCTAGAATGGCCAGCTTTTAAGCTGGTCATTTTTGTTTCTGGCCCTTGATTTTTGATTGGACATCCCATGCCTGCCTTGCACTTCTCTCAGTCGAATGAGACGCCGTCCCCAATGCATCTATATACCAGCCTTGCTGTTTTCCTGCTGGGCGCTATTGCCTTGGTTGTGCCTTCAGGTTACTCGCTGGGGGCCGTTATGCTTTTGCTAGGCAGCATTGCATTGCTTTTCCAGCGGCCGACATTGGGATTGAGCCGTCGTGACTGGCTGGTCATCACTGCTATGTTGGCCTATTCCGTTGTCAACATGTTAGAAGTCTGGTGGGACGGTCAAAGTTCAAGTGGCCTCGACAAGCCCAGCCGTTTCCTATTTGCCGTGCCAGCGATGCTGTTGGTGATGGCTTATTCGCCAAGGTTTTCGTGGTTATGGGCTGGTTTGGCTATTGGGGCCATAGGAGCAGGAAGTTGGGCAGGCTGGCAGAAGCTTGCCGAGGGCGCATGGCGTTCCACAGGGTTTACTTATGTCATTCAATTCGGCAACTTGAGTATGCTTCTTGGAATTCTCTGTTTAGCTGGGCTGGGATGGGCTTTCGTGCAGCCTCATAGAAAAGTGTGGGTATCTTTGCTGCTGGTAGGGGCAGTGGCAGGCATGCTTGGATCAATATTTTCAGGCAGCCGAGGGGGGTGGATCGGTTTACCATTTGTCCTTTTGGTGCTCTATAGGGGTTTTGGGCGCCAGTTGCCAAGCATGTTAAAAATAGGCGCGTTATTGGTAGTTGTAATGGGCGGCCTACTGGTCTATATCTTGCCCCAAACGGGTGTTCAACTGCGGGTACATGAAGCTTTTAATGACGTTAGCCTTTATATAACGGAAGGTAACCCTGATACCTCGGTAGGAGCGCGTTTTGAGATGTGGAAAGGAGCCTATCATTTGATTTTGGAAAAGCCGCTCACCGGATGGGGGGAAAACGGTTATCAACAAGGTATGCAAGCGTTGGCGGATAAGGGCTTAGTTGACGATGTCGTGACCCAATATGGTCACGCACACAATGAATTCATTGATGCGTTTGCTAAGCGAGGCATAATCGGACTTGCTGTGCTGCTGGCGCTCTACCTTATTCCCATGCGGCTTTTCGCAGCACAACTAACATCAAAGGATTTTGAGCTGCGCTCGCTTGCCGTGGCTGGCGTGTTACTGCCTGTGGCGTATATCGATTTCGGTTTTTCACAAGTGTTTTTGGGGCATAACAGCGGGGTGATGATGTATGCCTTTTTGCTTGCCGTGCTATGGGGAAGCTTTACGGTACGCACTAGGAGAAACCCTCACGCATAAGGCTAAAAATGTAAGCGTTCACTTACAATTAACAAGACAATTCTCTACACATGGCAAACGTATGTTGAAGTAAGATTTATCGGTTATTAGACAACGCTCGACTTAATAATAGGTCTTCAGAAAGCTTTAAAGGGAGGTTTTCTGCGAACAAACAAGACCGATAAATTGTTCATGGGAAAACGGTACAAAAATGAAAAAAACACTCAGCTTAGCCGTCAGCGCTGCCACGGTGATGATGCTCGCCAATAGCAGCTTCGCATATGATAACAAAGTGTCGGTATCCGCCATCGCCGGTACCACCGGGTTTGGTGCCGATGCCTCTTGGCGTTTTCATGAAAACCTAGCCGTAACAGCACGTTATACCGATGGTTTGAATTTAGATACTGACTTCAATGAAGATGGCGTGAAGTACAACGCTGACTTCGACATGAAAGCCTCTAGCCTCAAGATGGATTACTTCCCCTTCGGTGGTAGTTTCTTCCTGTCGGCAGGCATCATGATGCCTGATATCGAGGCGAACGTGGTCGGTACGCCAGATGATGGTGGCAGAACCTATGAATTTAACAACAATACGTATAACGCCGCTGCCATTGGCTCTGTCGTGGGTACTGCGACGGTTTCGGATGGTACCCAGCCTTATGTAGGGCTTGGGTGGCGCAGCTCGCACCAAAGCGGATTCTCGTTCTTCTCCGAGTTCGGTGTGGTAGCCACCAATATTGATGTTTCCCTGAGCACAACGAATGGCTTCGAGAACAACTATCCACAGCTTCAGCAGGACATTCGTGCTGAAGAGCAAAAATTGAAAGACGATATCGATAAACTGCCCGTGTTCCCGGTGGCGGTGCTGGGCGTTACCTATACGTTTTAAGCTTTAAACCCTGTGGCTTTTCCAGCAAAAAGCGTTTTTACAGCTAGCCAATTTTCGTATAAAGCCTAATGTAAAACGTTAATGAACGCTGCAAGTAACGCTATATGCCCGCCATCACCCAAAAGGTGTTGGCGGGTTTTTGCTAATTAAACATTGCCTTTTGTTCTCTTTTATCGCATCGTCGATTTATTATTAGCCTTTGTTAAATTAGATTAAGTCTATTAGCAGCGCTGCTTGGAGAGATAACCATGGCGATGAATAACTCTGAATGTTCATTATCCACTATTATTCATCGCGGTGGTGCAAGCGGGGTGACCGGTAGTTGCCATCAGCTTGTTGTTAATAGTGAGTGTTCACTATTAATTGATTGTGGCCTGTTTCAAGGCGAAGACGCCCAGCAGAATAGCTTCGATCAGCTCACTATTGATTTTGATATCTCAACGGTAAAAGCGTTGGTCATTACTCACGTGCATATTGATCATGTGGGGCGGTTGCCTTATTTGCTCGCCGCTGGCTATAGCGGGCCGATTATTTGTTCACTCCCCTCGGCCAAACTATTGCCGTTAGTGATTGAGGATGCCCTGAAAATTGGCTTTACCCGCAATGCGCGTTTAATTGAACAATTCCTTCAGCGAGTAGAGCAGCAACTGGTGCCGTTGGAGTTAGCCAAGTGGCACTCGGTAGTAGATTCACCTTCTCTTTCAGTTAACATCAAACTTCAGCGTGCGGGGCATATTCTCGGCGCTCGCTATGTTGAGGTCGCCTTGCGTGAACCCCACACCAAGCGCCGTGAACGGGTGGTGTTTTCTGGTGACTTGGGTTCGGCCCATGCGCCATTGTTGCCTGCGCCTAAGTCGCCGCCCAGGGCAGATGTAATGGTGTTGGAGTCTACCTATGGCGACCGACTGCATGAAGGTCGTGATGAGAGAACCACCTTGCTGAAGCGTGCTATTGAGCAGGCGTTAAACAATAAGGGCACGGTTATTATTCCTGCCTTTAGTATTGGCCGAACTCAGGAGCTACTCTACGAGTTGGAAAATATTATCCACGGTGCAGGCCAAGGATCGCTTTGGCAGTCGTTAGAGGCCATTGTGGACTCTCCGTTAGCGGCTCGATTTACTCGGGTGTACAGAGAGTTAAAGCCGTTTTGGGACGACGAGGCACAGAAACGCTTGCAAGCAGGGCGGCACCCGTTAAATTTTGGTGCGCTTTATACGGTGGATAGCCATGAAGAGCATGAACAAACGGTACGTTATTTAGCTGACAGTGGCAGGCCGGCAGTAGTGATCGCCGCCAGCGGTATGTGTACCGGTGGGCGGGTGATGAATTATTTAAAAGCAATGCTGGGTGATCCGCGCCATCAAGTACTGTTTGTGGGTTACCAGGGGGCAGGCACGCCAGGTCGCGATATCCAGCGCTATGGCCCACGGGGCGGCTGGGTGGTGCTAGATGGCGTGCGTTTTGATATTCGCGCTGGGATAACCACGATTGGCGGTTACTCTGCCCATGGGGACCAGCGTGATTTACTTACCTTTATCAAACGTATGCGTCATTGGCCGCGGGAGGTTCGTCTCGTTCATGGTGATGATACTGCAAGGCGAGCGCTTAAAACCGCTATTGAAGCCATGGCGCTGAAGCATCAGCGTACTATAGAGGTGGTTTTGCCTGAGAACTCACTTAGGTAACGGCTACCTCTCCATTAGGGCAGCGTTGGTCTACCAGGCGTTTACATGATGGCAGAGCATGCCGATGTATAAGCGTCTAGAGAAATATGTAACGATGACTGTCGTGCGCATATTGCGTTGTTGGAGTAAGACATCTATTCGACAAGCTGCAGGTAACGGTGCCATGAGATTGAGTGCTCACGAAATCCAAATAATCAAAGAATCAGTCAGAGCAGTCTTCGGGCCGCAGGCAGAGGTATCGCTGTTCGGTTCGCGGACTGACGATAATGCCAGAGGCGGTGATATCGACTTGCTGGTGTCAGTAAATAGCGTCGTAGAACACCCTGCATGGGATGTTGCATTGTTACAGGCAAAAATCATCAAACAATTGGGTGATAGGAAGATAGACGTGGTTCTGGATGCACCCAACATGCCCAATGCCGTTATACATCAGGTTGCCAAGTCGCAGGGAATAACGCTGTGAATATATCTCAAGAGATGAAAGAAAGGCTAACGTTTTTAAGTCGTGTCATTGATAAAGAGATTAAGCATCTGAATTACGCGGTCTGTCAGGTTTTTGGTCAACCGCTAACGTATGAAGCTGTTGAAGATCTTGATAAAACGCCAGAACTAGCTATGAAAATAGAGGCGTTTGCTAGCCGATTTTGCCGTTTGCAAGATACACTCGGAGATAAGCTGTTACCAGCACTGCTAAAAGCCTTAGGAGAGCCAGATCGAGCATTACTCATTAACCTTGAAAAGGCGGAAAAATACGGGTGGCTTGCATCCTCAGAACACTGGATCGCCCTCAGGCAGTTACGCAATCAAATGATCCACGAATATATAGAAAATACTCAGACGTTGTTTGATGCTTTAACCACGGCGCATAGCAATAAAGTCATGCTTGATCAGTTTGCCGAGAGGCTTGGAAAGCAGGTTCAGGAGCTGCTACGGGAATAGCAGCAATTTCAAGATTTCCAAATCGTTTTTCTGTATACAGTTTCGATCCTGCTTATTTGGATAATAAATTGCGCTCTTATGGCTTGCCAGTGCGAGAGTGAGCGCACTGGCCGGTAAAAGTCTGAGTTGGGATAAGCAAAGGGCGACAGCCTTACCAGCCCCCCTGGCTTTCTAATAGGCTGCGGGTGTTGTTGTTGAGCGGC
>TARA_R110002012_G_scaffold76827_2_pt1 | contig 25520 bp, 21 predicted proteins | sample TARA_R110002012 | Tara Oceans TARA_R110002012 (sample SAMEA4396515) | marine metagenome | biome: Westerlies Biome; feature: [DCM] deep chlorophyll maximum layer (ENVO:01000326); material: water (ENVO:00002006), including particulate matter (ENVO:01000060) such as... | depth 40 m | reverse complement strand
TAGTTTACTCACTTAACGAGGTGTCCAAAACTATTGGATCAGATCACAATGCTGCTTGGGGAATAAAACCTAAGTGGTCGAAAAATCTATTGATCAATGCTCAAAGTGAAACAGTTACTCAAAAACCTACTTTTAAAGATGCTATTACATCTCACCGCTGCCTGATCCCATGCTCTGGTTGGTATGAGTGGCGGACTGAAAACGGCAAAAAGCAGAAGTATTTGTTTTCAAATTCAAGTAATGAGCCATTTTTGATGGCTGGGATTTGGTATCAAACAATTAACGAAACACCTCAATTAGTGACATTAACAACATCACCAAATGAAAAGTGTAGTGAATATCATAAACGTATGCCGGTGATTGTTTTTCCTCAAAATGTTGATTATTGGTTTCAATCATCCGTTGAGCAGTTGGCTCCACTTTTTAAAGCAATTGATGAAAGTATCATAGATGTAAAAGCGGCAGTTTAACATTTATGGCGTGAGCCTTTATTGAATCCACCTTCGTTAATCAATTTATTTATGATTGAATTCATTAACTCGCAAACATTTATTCAGAATAATACTGAATTTGTTTTCGGTGAGTTTGGCACTGCCAATTTCTGGCATCCGAAATATCGGCATGATGGCCAAGTAACTCATTAAAACAATGCTGGCAAATATCTAAGTTAATTTGCTTTTCCCCGCCATAAATTGAAGCAGGACCTGTAAAGTGTGTTAAGTTGATGCATTCATCGAATGCCATCTCGTCTCGGTCAAATGTAACACTACATATATCACAGGTGATGCTGTGTACTGTTAAGCAAGCATCTAATGTACAATATTTCATGTTGCCTCCTAAGATAAAGCCGCTGGATGCTATTTTCTAATTACGAAAGCCATCTTCTAGTCCCATTGATTTCGCTTTTTCATATGCTTCATCAGGCTGAGGACCATAAGCATCTTCACGCCAGAGATCGACCATACTTGGTATGGGTAAGCGATCTTTGACTTCAGGAAACTTACAGGAATATATTATTTTTTCATCTTCGAGAGCAATCAATTGTTCAAATAAATTATTATCAAGATTAACTTCTTCAATAATGTTAAATATCTGCTCACCATAGGTACAAATAAATGTTCCACAAGATAATGCTTCTATAGCTAGTACGTGCCAAGGATCAATCAAAAGTTCTTTTAAGTCATCGAAGCTAAGTTGTCTTAATGGCTTAGTATCTTTATATTCAGGTATAAAACGATCGTAGCCACCGAATAGGCCCTCACTAGCACCTGAAATTAATGAGTTACATATCCCATCTATATATACATTTTCATCTCTTTCACGCAAGTATTCCTCTGCGAAGTATCCATAGATCACAATTAATTCATCTTGTTTATTATGTGCGTTAAGTCTAGCTATATGAGTTACGTTAAAGGGGCTTATGCCAATCTGACCATTGTTAGTGATTACACTGATTTCTTTTTCTAGCCATTGGTTATAACAAGTTATTTTTGTTTTTACTCGTCCGTCATCGCAAGTACCGACATACTGATGTTTAAACTTTCTAGATGAAATTTGATTATTAAAAGACTCTAATGCTTGTTCAGGTTGCTCATAAACTATTTTAAGAAAATCTTCTTGGGTTATATCATTCATAATACATTTCCTTAATTAATGTTTGTTAATATCAGCTAGTTGATTTTTTAGATCTGTAATTCGTTCAGCTTTTTCTTTTAAAACATTTTTTTGAGCTGCGAATTGAGTAGTAATAGTTATCAATTGTTCTTTATTTATTTGATATTCAGATTGAATTTCTTGAAGTTTGGATATTGATTGAACTTTTTCTGTTTTAAGGGCATTTAAATCGGAATTTAGTTGATCAATAATTGCATCTGAAGATTTTAATTTTGAGCTGATATCAGTTAATTGATTTCTAATTTTAATAGATTCATTAACTGCAATTTCTTTATCTTTAATTGAAAGCTCTAATTGTGTTTCAGTTTTTGTAATCAATTTTTCAGAAGATATATTTTTAGTTTCTAATGTAGATAGAGTCGCTTCTTTCTCTGAAATCAATTGCTTTAATCTAGTGATCTCATCATTTGCTTTATTTAAACTGGTGTTAAGAGTTATTACATTTAATTTTTCATTTTCCAACTTTATTTCAGTATCAGAAATTTTCTCATTCAATTCATGGCTCCTGACTTCGACTTCATCAAAAAGTTTTATAGTTAAGTTTTGCTCATCAATTAATTTTTGGTGGTCGTCAATCATCGTTTCATAATCAGAACGAGCTTTTTTGTTAGCGGTATTATTTGCTAATCGATCACTTTCTAATGAGAAACTTTTTATTTTCTGGGTTAAATCGCTTATACAAGAATTTATTATATCTTCTAGTTCAGGTGATAAAATATGGTTTTCGATAAGCTCAGTTATAGATTCATCAGTTTGATTTTGTTCTTCTAGAAAATTGTCTAATACAGAGCTGATATTTGTGAGGCCTCCATAATCTAGCCTACCTCGGATAGTGCTTGGAGTTATTTTGACACCATCTTTTTGCATTTGCTTTATAGTTGATATTATCTCTTCAGGAGATAAAGTAGGCGGTCTACCTGGTTTCTTTTTTTCTTTGATAGCAGTGGACATATTAACCCCTTTTAATTTATTGCTGAGCATTTAGCTTATTGAAAAATTATTTTTTAGAGTGGATATGACCTAAGCTCTTTTTGAGTGAACTATAAATAAATACAGGGTTATGATTTTCAGGTTTTACTGCTTCTATAAGTGATTTGATGTAAGTGTTTCTTATAGATTTAGCCGACAGCTTTACATTCATTTGGTCACTTATATTTTTAAATGCTTTATATACGTATTGTTTTGATATTGGTTTAGTTTGTTTGCAATTTGTACGATGTCTAGACTGAAAAATATATTCATCAGTAGGGTGTTGGTTTCTTATTTCTGCAATTATTTCTTTTACTTCAGGTGATACGTAAATGTTTGTATTTACATGGCAACTTCTATTTGAAGCTATTAATAATTTTTTATTATTGATAAAATCCGAGAATTTTAAATTGAGTAAATCTTTAATTCTAATCCCTAAAAACAACCCTAATATAAAAATATTGCTTATTTGCTCCCCCCAGTTTTTTAGTAATAATTCTTTGGCTTTCTTACATTCTTCTGCTGTTAAGGTGGAATATAAATCGGCTTTCATTTGATGCTCCTTTAATATATTTAGTATCAGCTATAAAATTGAAGTTTCATTTAATATTTAATCGCTAGTGTAATTATCTTACGAAAAAATTTTCATTATGAATTCTATAAATATACTATAGTCGATTATTGTAAAAATATAATTAAATTTTTATATAACAATGGCTTAGGTACTCATTGTGTAATGGTTTATTAGTTGTGAAATTAATAGTAAGTATGTAAAGGTGTTTTATATTCAAAGCTGATATATAAGCTTATGTGATTAATTTGGTTAAATATCTAAGTAATAATTGTGTTAGAATTTTTGTTGTAAATATACTAGTAAGCTATTTGAGTTTGTGATGTTAATTTGAGAAAATGAACTTAGTTATAAAATCGATGTAGTTTATTTAAATCAACAGAATACAGTTTCAAATAGTGCTTATTAATTAAAGTATAAAGACCCTTTGAATGTACTAGTTGAATATAGAGAGAGTTTATGAAAAAAGGGTTTATGGTTGTCTTTGACGGCAGTAATGGAGCAGGTAAAACAACTGTTATTAATGAAGTTGAAAAATATCTCAAAACAAAAGGTTTGGATGTAATAATGACGAGAGAGCCAGGAGGCACTCCGATAGGTGAAAAAATTAGAAATATAATTCTAGATTCATCTACACCTGAAATGTGTGATATGACTGAACTAATGTTATTTGGTGCAGGAAGAGCGCAACATATTCAAGAAAAAATAATCCCAGCGTTAGATGATGGTAAAATTATAATTTCAGATAGGTTTGATGCTGCAACTTTCAGCTTTCAGCATTATGCTAGGGGAATTGATATAGATATCATAACCAAAATAAATAATTTAGCTTTAGATGGTTTCAAACCAGATATGAATATTATTTTGGATTTAGATCCCTTAGAAGGATTAAAAAGAGTAAAGCAAAGAGGCGAGGGACTTGATCGTCTAGAAGATGAGAAGTTAGATTTTCTTGATAAGGCTCGTAATGGTTATCTTTCTCAGGCGAAAGACCAACCTGATAAGTTTGAAGTTATTGATGCTTCAAAAACTAAAGAGTGTGTCTTACAAGATGTAATAAAGGTGATAGATTCACTTTTAGAAAAACATCACTAGAAGTTTAGTTATTCTGAAAATGAATTTAGGTTTACATTTCACCAGTAAAAAGTTTTTCTAAAACCGAAAAAATTCATGATTAGGTTTACATTTAAAGGATTAAAGCTATAAAAGGCATATTTTCCGATAACTAACAGCTTCGTTTTAATTATACTAATAATATTTGTTAATAAGGCTCTGAATTGTAATGGTTTTATCTTTTTCTTATAATAACTTAACCTTATTTGACATGTTTACCTCATGGATAAACCGAATATATGGTTCTGGTAAGTCCTCAGCTATTAATGTTATCGAAGCTGTATTGCAAAAGCATAATATTGCTTTTATAAAAACACGAGAGCCTGGTGGTACGCCGTTAGCTGAAGCTTTACGTGATATTGTAAAATCAGCAAGTCATGATGAAGAGTTAACACAAGAAACTGAACTATTTTTGATGTATGCAAGCCGCAGCCAGTTAATGGCCAATAGAATTTTGCCAGCTTTAGCGCAAGGTACATGGGTGATCGGTGACCGTCATGACTTATCATCGCGCGCATATCAGGGAGGAGGACGGCAATTTGATGACAAGGTAATGAATGCTATTGCAGACGTCACGTTAAAGGGGTTTACCCCTGACTTAACACTCTATTTAGACATTGCACCAGAGTTAGGTTTAGCGCGTGCACAAGCCCGAGGCGAATTAGACCGTATTGAATTAGAAAAAATAGAATTCTTTCAGCGCGTTCGAAACAAGTATCTTACATTAGCAACGGCGTCAGAAAGCACCGATATTATAGATGCCAGTCAAGCCATGCAGGCTGTACATAGTGATGTAGCCAAAAGCGTTGAAGCTTTTATATCTCGCAAAGAAGATTAATTAATGAATACTTGGTTGCTTAATATTCAACAGCAATTGTCTAGGCAAATTTTGGCAAGTAAGCTGCCTCATGCCTTATTATTTGCAGGGGTACCAAATGCTGGACAAGAAAAGCTTGCAGATTGGCTTATTAATGTCCTGTTGTGTCAAGCGCTACATCAAGAAAATGTTGGTCACGAGCAAGTTATTATTCAGCCTTGTGGTCAGTGTAAAACGTGTAAACTATTTTTGAGCTCGAGTTATCCTGATCACTTGAGTATTATTAGTGATAAAAGCACTATCGGTGTTGATGCAATACGTAAACTAAGTCAATTTTTTGAGAAAACTGCACACATAGGTCAAGCGAAAACAGCGTTAGTTAATCATGCTGATCAGATGACCATTTCAGCAGCTAATGCCTTATTAAAAACATTAGAAGAGCCAACATCAAATAGTTTTATAATTTTAACAACCGATCGTAGTGATCTTTTATTACCCACTATTATAAGCCGCTGTCAGCGTATTGAAGTACGTCCGCCAGTAGGTGAAAAGTTGCTTGCTGAATTTAATCAGCAGGGCGATGATGTATTTGTTAACCTGAGTCATCTTAATGAATTAAGTGATAGTGATGCAGCACATGCCTATAATGAATTTCGTACGCACTTTATGCAGTATTTAACGAAACATCGAAATCGAAACGAAGTGCTTGCGACCTTAGCTCAACACACTGATGGTTATCGTTGGTTAGAAAAAATATTGGTTGGCTTGATGCGTGAACAGTCAGGTTGGCAAACTGTAGAGTCAGATAATACACTAGCCCAGATACCTGATAAGCAGCAGTTATGGCATATCTATAATTTAGCTCAAACGGCGAACACTAAACTGAAAACATTAGTACAAGTAAATCGACAGTTTTTAAGTGAAAAACTCTTAGCAGATATTAGCTTTGCTATACGAAATAGCGACCAAAACTAGAGGGATAATTTTGGAAAATATTACACTTGAATTTATTTCGGATCGTGATTTATATCAGTCATATATGCCATTTATGAAGCACGGTGGCTTATTTATTCGTACGACCGAGCAATTTGAGCTAGCAACAGATATTAATTTAACTGTTACTTTGCCAGACTCTTTAGAGCCCTCAGAGATTAAAGGTAAGGTTTCTTGGATAACCCCTATTGGCGCGCAAAATGGAACACCGGCTGGTATCGGTGTCAGTTTTGTTGAAGATCCGGATAATGTCCGTAATCAAATTGACAAATTGATAGGGCGTTTGCTTAACTCTTCAGAGCCAACCTTATCAATGTAAGATTAGCGTAAAAGAAATTCATTAATAATAATACAAGCACATTCGTGCGGAGTAACCCCTGTGTTTATAGATTCCCATTGTCATTTAGATCGCCTGAAACTCGAAGATTTTGACAATAATTTAGATAATGTCATCGATGCCGCGTCTGCAGAGAATGTTAATACCTTACTGTGTGTCAGTGTCACGATAGAAGAATTTCCTGCCATGGCAGAAAAAACGGCAAAATATGATCATGTTTGGTTAACTTGTGGTGCACATCCATTAAATCAGGATGATGAAATAGACCCCGAGCAGCTAAGCCAGTTAGCGAAACACCCGAGAGTAGTCGCGATTGGTGAAACTGGATTGGATTATTTTTATGCGCCAGAAACTAAAACTGTACAGCTAGACTCTTTTCGAAAGCATGTACGTGTTGCTAATCAATTGAATAAACCGTTGATCATACATACTCGAGATGCCCAAGCTGATACCTTAGCTATTTTAAGAGCAGAAAAAGCTGAAAATGTTGGCGGTATTTTACATTGCTTTACCGAAAGTTGGGAGATGGCAGAGCAAGCAATTGCAATGGGCTTTTATATTTCTTTTTCAGGGATTGTTACATTTAAAAACGCCAGTGCATTGAGAGAAGTGGCAAAAAAAGTCCCTGCAGATCGATTTCTGATTGAGACTGATGCACCATATTTAGCACCAGTGCCACACCGAGGTAAACAAAATCAACCCGCTTACGTCGTTGAGGTTGCCAAGCACCTTGCAAGTATTCGAGGTACTTCTGTTGCTGAAATAGCGCAGCAATCAAGTGATAACTTTCATCGTTTATTTCCTCGTACACGTAAAGTTTAATTATTAAGTGATGAAAAAAAAGGCCCAAAACTATGAATAGTTTTGGGCTCAGGGAACGGCTCAAAAGGAGATGAGCCTGCGCTAATAAACTGTCAAATTTATCGAACGTCTAACATTAAACACGAGTACTAAATTTTACTGCCTCAATGAAGAGGCTAGCGAGCAATAAGCTAATAACTTAGCTTCAGAATTAAGTGTAGTGTACGGTTTTATAAATGCAAAAATTAATTTATTCTATTGAATTATAAGATATTATTGTGAGTTTTTTGATAAGCTCTAGTTTTAGTCATCAGAAGATATTATTTATTAATGCCCAATGTTTTTAGTACAAGTTAGGTAATAATATCCATCTATGTCATGATATTTAGCATGATAGGCAAGTAAAAATATAAAAAGAGAACAAGTGTGTTAAATCGTATTTGGAGTGGATTTTTTTTTGTTGCGTTTATCTCTTCCATTGTGCAATGGTTGGTTTTTGATCAAGTTTTAATTTTTGAAGAAATCGTTAAAGCTATTTTTGATATGTCGCGGATCACGGTTGAAATAGCGATTGGCTTAATTGGTATTTTAAGCTTTTGGTTAGGTATGATGAAAATAGCTGAGCATGCCGGCATTATAGATAAATTTGCCCAAATTATTTCGCCATTATTTGTGCGTCTTATGCCCGGTGTGCCAAGCGGACACCCGGCAATAGGTTCAATGACCATGAATTTGTCAGCAAACTTTTTAGGTTTGGATAATGCCGCAACGCCTTTAGGCTTAAAAGCAATGCAAGATCTACAGCTACTAAATCCAAAAAAAGAAACGGCTACAAATGCACAAATACTTTTTTTGGTTTTAAATACTTCCTCGGTTACGATGTTTCCGGTTACTGTTTTTGTTTATCGCGCTCAACAAGGAGCGTTGAACCCTACTGATGTTTTTGTTCCGATATTACTTGCCACTTTTGCTTCAACCTTAGCGGGTTTATTAGCCGTGGCTTTTGTCCAAAGAATAAAACTTTATCAGCAGGTGATCTTACTTTACCTCGCGACGGGCATGGCATTGGTTGGAGCCATCGCAGTTTACTTCACCACACTCAGTGCTGAACTGTTAGCTCAGCAATCGTCATTAATGGGCAATTTATTGATTTTTAGCACTTTGATTAGCTTTATTTTATTTGCACTAAAACGCAAGGTTAATGTTTACGATAGTTTTATTGAAGGGGCTAAACAAGGCTTTGAAACCAGCATAAAAATAATTCCTTATTTATTAGCCATGTTATGCGCAATCGGAGTCTTTAGGGCAAGTGGTGCATTAGATATTTTAGTCGACGGCATTCGACAAATGGTGTTATTTTTTAATGGCGACAGTCGATTTGTTGATGCGTTACCAACGGCATTTATGAACCCATTAAGTGGCTCTGGTGCACGCGCTATGATGATTGAAACCATGAATACTCACGGTGCTGACTCATTCGCTGGCCGTTTAGCTTCAATCGTGCAAGGCTCTACAGAAACTACTTTTTATGTGTTAGCGGTTTATTTTGGCTCGGTGGGGATTCGTTATAGTCGTCACGCGCTAGCGTGTGGTTTAATTGCTGATGTCGCTGGTATAACGGCAGCAATTGGCGTTTGCTATTGGTTTTTTGGCTAAAGGCTAAATTGTCGACACTTTTCATTTATTGTAAAAATGAACCTCCTGGTTAATCTGAGTGAACGTCTTAACGTGTTATAAATTTTAATTAGCCAAAATATCAAGTAATTAGCGGGCTCTCGTCTTTTATGTGTGCTTTACCTATCTTATTTTCCATTCTAATGTACAACTAAAGTATGATGGTTATTGTCGACAATATATCGGTTTTATCATTGACTAATTAACATATCACGCTATCATGAGGGCATCTTTATAGAAAGTGTCGACAATTATGGCGTTAGATAACCCCACAACTCAAGCCGCAGTAACGACTGCAGATAAAGTGTTTGAACAAATACTTCATGCCATTGTTAATGGCAATATCAAAGCTGGTAGTAAAATTAGCGAGCCAGAGTTAGCGAAAAACTATCAAATAAGCCGTTCAACGTTACGTGAAGCATTAAACCGCTTGGAAAAATGTCATTTAATTGAACGTAAAGCGAATGTCGGCTCACGCGTTGTTGAATGCTCAATTGCTGGGTTACTCGAAATTTATGTGGTACGTGAAGCGCTAGAGGGCATGGCGTGCCGGCAAGCAGCCAGCAATATGACTGAAGATGAAATTATGGAAATGAAGGCGATGCTCAAACAACACGCTAGCGCAAAAGCATTGCGTGATGGAGTATCGTATTATCAAGAAGAGGGAGACTTAGATTTTCATTATAAGGTGATCCTTGGTAGCCATAATCAACAACTAATTAATATATTATGCGGCCAACTTTATCACCTTGTTCGTATGTATCGTTGTCAGTTTGGTATGAATAGCCCGCGGGCAACGAAAGCGTTTGATGAACATTCACGGATTATTGAAGCCATTGCCGATCGTGATGGTGAACTAGCCGAAATATTAATGAGGCGCCATATTGCCGCCTCTCGAAAGAATATTGAAAATAAAATTGCTCTGCAACAATAGCAGTAAGCTTTAAATGACTTATAACGTATAAATGACTAAAAAAGGATAAAGCAATGTCTAATTCATTATCTCCAGGCGCTAAATTTCGTCAAGCTTTAGTAAATAATAAGCCGCTGCAAGTGGTAGGTACTATTAACGCCTATTGTGCAATGATGGCTGAGCAACTTGGCCATCAAGCTATCTACTTATCTGGCGGCGGGGTTGCAAATGCTTCTTATGGTTTACCTGATTTAGGCATGACATCACTTAATGATGTTATTGCTGATGTTCAGCGTATTACTAGCGCATCAAGTTTACCTTTATTAGTTGATATTGACACAGGTTGGGGGGGGGCGTTCAATATCGCTAAGACAATTCGTGATATGGAAAAAGCCGGTGCTGCCGCGGTTCATATTGAAGATCAGGTTGCACAAAAACGTTGTGGTCATCGTCCAAATAAAGAAATAGTGTCTACTGAGGAAATGGTTGATCGGATCAAAGCTGCGGTTGATGCACGTACAGATAAAGACTTTTTTATTATGGCGCGAACTGATGCTTTTGCTCAAGAAGGCTTAGAAGCCGCCTTGGAACGTGCTAAAGCGTATGCTGCTGCGGGTGCCGATGGCATTTTTGCTGAAGCGGTTAAAACACAAGCACATTATCGTGCATTCACAGAAGCACTTGATGTACCTGTGTTAGCTAATATCACTGAATTTGGTCAAACAGAACTGTGGAATAAAGCACAGCTAGGTGAGTGGGGATGCGCGATGGTGCTTTATCCTTTATCAGCGTTTCGAGCTATGAATAAAGCAGCAGAGTCAGTGTACAAAACGTTGTTAGAAGACGGCGATCAGAAGGCTGAAATAGATAACATGCAAACTCGCATGGACTTGTATGATTACTTAGGCTATCACGATTATGAACAAAAGCTTGATGCTTTATTTTCTGAAGGTAAAAACAAGTAATTAATCGCTAAAATAAATTCAAAAATAATAAATGTTAAGCACTCATAATGTAATCAATACATATCGTGTGCTTAAACCGTAAGAGGAAAGAATGATGACAGATAAAAAATTATCAGGCGCAGGTTTACGTGGTCAAAGTGCTGGCGAAACAGCTCTATGTACAGTAGGTAAATCAGGCTCAGGCTTAACTTATTGTGGTTATGATGTTGCTGACTTAGCTGACAATGCGACCTTTGAAGAAGTAGCCTACTTACTTTTCAATGGTGAATTACCTAATGAAACAGAGCTATCGGCATATAAAGCAGAATTACTTGCTTTACGCGATTTACCACCAGCATTAAAAGCTGTGCTCAAACTTATTCCAAAAGAAACTCACCCGATGGATGTTATGCGTACCGGTTGTTCATTTCTAGGAAACTTAGAGCCTGAACAAGATTTCTCTCAACAGCAACAGGCCGCAAACCGTTTATTGGCAGCGTTTCCTGCCATCATGTGTTACTGGTATAAATTTTCACACGAAGGTATAGAAATTGATTGCACCTCAGATGAGTCATCATTAGGTGGACACTTTTTGCGTTTGTTAAATGGTAAAAGCCCATCAGCTCAACACCAAAAAGTAATGGATGTGTCATTAATTTTATATGCAGAGCATGAATTTAACGCTTCAACATTTACTGCTCGTGTTTGTGCATCGACATTATCTGATATGTTTTCTTGTATTACCGGGGCTATTGGTACTTTACGTGGTCCACTTCATGGCGGCGCGAATGAAGCTGCGATGGATATGATTGAAAAGTTCAAATCACCTGCAGATGCGAAAGAGCAAATGGCTGGCATGCTTGAACGTAAAGAAAAGATCATGGGCTTTGGACACGCAATTTATCGCACTTCTGATCCACGTAATGTCATCATCAAAGCTTGGTCTGAAAAGTTAGCTGCCGAAAATGGTGATACATCTCTATACGATATTTCTGTCGCTTGTGAAGAATTTATGTGGGATACGAAAAAACTGTTTTGTAATGCTGATTTTTTCCATGCTTCAACCTACAACTACATGGGTATTCCAACCAAGTTGTTTACGCCTATTTTTGTTTGTTCACGTTTAACAGGTTGGGCAGCACATGTGATGGAACAACGACAAAATAATCGTATTATCCGTCCTTCAGCTGACTATACAGGTGCTGAGCCGCGTAAGGTTGTTGCTATCTCAGAAAGATAAAAAGACGATCTGTTACCGCTATTTTCATACTTGTAAATAACGGTAAATATTGTCGTCTAGAATCAATGATGTTTATAAAGGCGAATTTAATTATTGAAATTCGCCTTTATCGTATAACAGAGAAAGTGGAATAAATTATGAATTATGATTACCGCAAACCTTTACCAGGTTATAAAATAAATGGTGTAGGAATTGACTTTTTTGATACTCGCGAAGCGGTAGAGGCGATTAAGCCCGGCGCTTATAAAACCTTACCTTATACGTCTCGTGTACTTGCTGAACAATTAGTTCGTCGTTGTGAGCCAGCTACATTGACAGACTCTCTCAAACAAATCATTGAAGCAAAGCAAGACCTAGATTTTCCTTGGTATCCTGCACGTGTGGTTTGTCATGACATTCTTGGCCAAACAGCTTTGGTAGATTTAGCGGGTCTTCGTGATGCGATTGCCGAGCAAGGTGGTGATCCGGCTAAGGTGAATCCAGTTGTACCGACTCAACTAATTGTTGACCATTCATTAGCGGTTGAAGCGCCTGGTTTTGATCCAGAAGCATTCGATAAAAACCGTTCGATTGAAGATCGTCGTAATGAACAGCGTTTTCATTTTATCGAATGGACTAAGACCGCTTTTCAAAATGTTGATGTTATTCCTGCTGGTAACGGCATTATGCATCAAATTAACCTTGAGAAAATGTCGCCGGTTATACAAGCACGTGATGGTGTAGCATTTCCTGATACTTGTGTTGGTACAGATAGCCATACTCCACATATTGATGCCTTAGGCGTTATTGCGATTGGTGTGGGTGGTTTAGAAGCTGAAACCGTTATGCTGGGCCGTCCATCAATGATGCGTTTGCCTAACATTATTGGCGTTAAGTTAACGGGTAAACGTAAACCAGGTATCACAGCCACTGATATGGTTTTAGCGATCACTGAATTTTTGCGTAATGAAAAGGTTGTTTCAAGTTATTTGGAGTTCTTTGGCGAAGGCACTGAGAGTTTAACTATTGGTGACCGCGCAACTATTTCAAATATGACACCAGAATATGGTGCTTCGGCAGGCATGTTTTATATCGACCAACAAACTATCGACTACTTGAAAATCACCGGACGTGAACCCGAACAGGTCGCTTTGGTTGAAGCCTATGCTAAGCATACTGGTTTATGGGCGGATGATTTAGTTGATGCACAGTATCAGCGTGTACTTGAGTTTGATTTATCAACTGTTGAGCGCAACTTAGCCGGTCCATCTAATCCCCATCGTCGTTTAGCGACAGCTGATCTGGCATCAAAAGATATTGCGAAAAATCTAACGGCCTGTAAGACACAAGAAGCGAATGGTGAAATGCCTGATGGTGCTGTTATTATTGCGGCTATTACTTCATGTACCAACACCTCTAATCCACGTAATGTTGTTGCGGCAGGACTCATTGCCAAACGTGCAAATGAGTTAGGTTTAGTACGCAAACCTTGGGTTAAATCATCATTCGCACCAGGCTCAAAAGTCGCCAAGCTTTATTTAGAAGAAGCAGGGCTGTTATCTGAAATGGAAAAATTAGGTTTTGGTATCGTCGGTTACGCCTGTACAACGTGTAATGGTATGTCTGGTGCCTTGGATCCTAAAATTCAGCAAGAAATAATTGACCGTGATTTATACTCAACAGCAGTGTTATCAGGTAACCGAAATTTTGATGGACGTATTCATCCGCACGCTAAACAGGCATTTTTAGCTTCACCACCACTCGTGGTCGCTTATGCTATTGCCGGTACAATACGTTTTGATATTGAAAAAGACATTTTAGGGCAAGATCAAAATGGTAATGACATTACTTTAAAAGATATTTGGCCAAGTGATGAAGAAATTGATCGTATTGTTGACACTTGCGTTAAGCCTGAGCAATTCAAAAAAATCTATACGCCAATGTTTGATTTAGGTGCTTTTGAGCCAGCTGAAAGTCCGTTATATGCTTGGGATGAAACCAGCACTTATATCCGTCGCCCACCTTATTGGGAAGGCGCATTAGCCAGTGTTCGAACCATGAAAGGCATGCGTCCTCTAGCGGTATTAGGTGATAACATCACAACCGATCATTTATCGCCTTCTAATGCGATTCAACTTAATAGTGCTGCCGGTGCATACTTGCATAAAATGGGCTTACCTGAAGCTGATTTTAACTCTTATGCAACGCATCGAGGCGATCACTTAACCGCGCAACGCGCAACCTTTGCTAACCCGAAATTGTTCAATGAAATGTGTCGCGACGAAAACGGTGAAGTTAAACAAGGTTCGCTTGCACGTATAGAGCCAGAAGGCACTGAATCACGCATGTGGGAAGCCATAGAAACCTATATGGAACGTAAGCAACCCCTTATTATTATTGCGGGTGCTGATTATGGACAGGGATCTTCACGTGACTGGGCTGCTAAAGGTGTTCGTTTAGCGGGTGTTGAAGTGATTGTTTCTGAAGGGTTTGAACGTATCCATCGTACAAATTTAGTGGGCATGGGCGTTTTACCGCTAGAGTTTATTAAAGGTGAAACTCGTCATACTTACGCTATTGACGGTACTGAAACTTTTGATGTTGAAGGTACAACATCACCAGGGGCAGCAATGTCTGTCGTCATGACGCGTAAGTCTGGTGAAGTTGTTACTATTCCAGTTAAGTGTCGTTTAGATACCGCCGAAGAGGTATCTGTTTACAGCGCCGGTGGGGTATTACAGAAGTTTGCCAATGATTTCTTGGAGTCGAATTTATAATTGCTACTTAGCGTTTTATCGACGTTGGAAGTGTTTACCTAGATGCTAATATCAGTAACTAGATTTGTGCTTTCGCCTTGAAGAAACGCTAACGATCTACTTATGAAAAACACTCAGATTTTATGTCTATAAAGTAACGGCAGCAGAGCGCTATATTTTGCTGCCTTTTAAATCAAGGATGATTTACTCCCAACTGGCCATGGCAGGCTTTATTGCTGTTTGTTCAGCTAACTAATTTAAGGAGTGAATGATGTCTATTGTTCCTCAAGCACACTTACCTCAAGTAAAAATTCCTGCAACCTATATGCGCGGTGGTACATCTAAAGGCGTTTTTTTTAATTTAACTGAATTGCCAGCACAATGTCAGATTGCTGGTGATGCTCGTGACAATATGCTACTGCGGGTTATTGGTAGCCCAGATCCCTACGGTAAACAAACCGATGGAATGGGAGGAGCAACCTCAAGCACAAGCAAAACGGTTATTCTTGCTAAATCAACACAAGTAGATCACGACGTTGATTATTTATTTGGCCAAGTTGCAATTGATAAAGCTTTTGTCGATTGGAGTGGCAATTGCGGTAACCTGACCGCTGCAGTTGGCTCTTTTGCTATTAGCTCTGGATTGGTGAGTGCAGACAGAATTCCGGAAAATGGTATTTGCGAAGTGCGTATTTGGCAAAAAAATATTAGTAAAACTATTATTGCTCATGTGCCTATTAGCCAAGGGCAAGTTCAAGAAACCGGTGACTTTGAGCTTGATGGTGTCACTTTTCCCGCCGCTGAGGTGCAAGTCGACTTTATTGCGCCAGTTGACCCAAGTGAAGCGATGTTTCCGACGGGAAACTTGATTGATGAGCTGATTGTGCCAGAAGTAGGCACTTTTAACGTTACAATGATCAGCGCAGGTATTCCTACAATCTTCTTAAATGCCGATGACATTGGCTACAAGGGCACAGAGCTACAAGAAGCGATTAATGGTGATGAACAAGCCTTGGCGAGGTTTGAAAAAATACGCGCCTATGGTGCTGTCAAAATGGGCTTAATTAATGATATCTCAGAAGCGGTATCACGTCAGCATACACCTAAAGTCGCATTTGTTGCACCAGCACAGGCATATACAACTTCTAGCGGAAAAGATATTGCTGAAAGTGATATTGATTTACACGTTCGTGCGCTTTCTATGGGCAAGTTACACCACGCAATGATGGGAACTGCTGCTGTTGCGATAGGTACAGCAGCGGCAATTCCCGGTACTTTGGTCAATATAGCCGCGGGCTCGGGTGAAAGCAGTACAGTAACTTTTGGTCACCCTTCTGGTACATTAAAGGTTGGCGCAGAGGCTGAGTGCATTGATGGTAACTGGACGGTAAGAAAGGTTAGCATGAGTCGCAGCGCACGTGTTTTAATGGAAGGCTGGGTTAGGATACCTGAGAATTCATTTTAACAAGTTATAAAATGCTAGGAAAATATCAGCCCAAACTATAATACTCTGTAAAAACGCGGTTGGAGATCTCTATCTCCAACCGCGTTTTAATCAGTGTAATAACTACTGTTTATCGTTATTTATAAAGACCAAAAGATCCCGCAGGCCCTGGGAAAACTACTGGGCTTTCAAAGCCATCTTTAGCAACACTGCTAACGCCGAAGAAATAGTTGTCGATGACAATGTTTTTTAGTTTAAACTCAGTAACGTCACCGACATATTGACTATGTGTCCATGTTGGCTCAGTGGTTAATCGCCAATGAATACGGTAACCCGCTAAGTTCTCGGCCATTTTACCTTCTGGGCGTTGCCATTTTAAGGTGGTTGATGCTTTTACTGCGCCAGAAATTTCTGTCTTTGCTGGTGGTGGTGGCGCCCATGCCATAGCTGCCATGGTGACAGCATTTAATGAAGTTAATTTAGCGGTAAAGTCAAAGTCGACCCCAGACAGTACATCACCAAATATTCGGCCATTCTCGATGCGTAAGTCTTGATGCTGACGATCGTAATGCTCGTTAGTTTCCATAATACGTACAGCAGGATAACCAACAGCATTAAAGGGACGATGATGTCCGCCTCTGCCAAACCTATCTAATCTATAAACCATCATTACGTCGAGATTAGGAATATATTGATCAGCAATTTTATCGATATATCGAGCAACGTTACGTGAAGCAGAATCGACTTCACCGCCGGTAAAACGACGCTTTTGTGCCTCTTGTGCTGTTTCAACGAATCTTATACCTTCAGAAAATACCCTTGCAGTCGTATTATTGATCACGCCATTAATCCCAGAAATGTTGCCGATCATGTCATTATTAATCACAGCCTCAACGCGCCATCCTTCTTCTTTAGCAATACCGGCCATGATTTTTCCACCAAATAAACCTTGCTCTTCTCCTGATAATGCTGCATAAACAATCGTGCCAGCAAACTGGTGCTGTGACAGTACTCTAGCAGTCTCAATAACGCCTGCAACACCCGATGCATTATCATTTGCCCCCGGAGATGTGCTGGTATAATCAAGTGGGTCCGAAACGCGTGAGTCTATATCACCCGACATAACAATATAGCGATTTGGGTCGAGTTGACCACGTTGTATCGCAATAACATTAACGACTTCTGTTGGCTCAGGAATGCGCTTTTGTCCGGAAAATGTTTGTTGTTGATAGATAACTTCTAAACAGCCACCGCATTGTGCAGAAATTTTATCAAATTCTGCTTTGATCCAGCGTCGAGCCGCGCCTATTCCTTGGGTATCAGATTTAGTATCTGACAGGGTGTGTCGTGTGCCGAATCCAACTAAGGTTGTAATATCTTTTTCGAGTCTTGTAGCGCTAACTTGCTGTTGAACCTCACGTAATACTAATTGTTCATTAGGGGGCACAATAACGTTAGCAGCGTATGCTGGTATTAATGTACTGAATGCCCATAGCAAGGTGAGACTCTTACCAGTGGTAGGGTTAAATGACGGAGTAAGCGAAAGTCGCTTTAAGGGAGCAAATAGAATAAACATGAACATAGGCCTGCTGTCAGTTGTTCTTATAATAGTTTAAAAGATTATCACAATTGTTAAGATTAACGAGTACATCCATCTTATTAATGTTTCAGTTCAACTCACTTTGGGATGTTTAAGGCAGCAAAGGTGAGTTGCACTGAAAGGTTAGCTTAATTGCAAATTTAAGCGAAAATAAAAGTGTCAAAGGTGCTTTAAGGTTAATATTTACCATTAAAGCGCAATAAATTTGCAGATAATTGCCAATTGCGACTGATAGCGCTTTAATTTAATCTGCTATCAGGGTATGTTATGCGTTTTATTGTAGGCACGTGTATTAATGACTAAAAATACCTTTTATCGAGACTTATATATTCAAGTTGAAGCATTGATTAATGAGGAAGCTGATGTTATTGCTAATATGGCAAACGTTAGTGCTTTATTGTTTGAGCAATTAACTGAGGTTAATTGGGTTGGATTTTACCGTAGGGTGAACGACGAACTTGTACTGGGTCCATTTCAAGGTAAAGTTGCTTGTATTCGCATTCCTTTAGGTCGTGGTGTTTGTGGTACTGCTGCTATTGAGAATAGCGTGCAACGTGTTGCAGATGTACATGAGTTTGACGGTCATATTGCCTGCGATGCTAGTACTAATTCTGAAATAGTACTACCGTTAACATTAAACGGTAAGGTCATTGCAGTACTTGATATTGATAGTATGGCCTTTAACCGCTTTGATAGTGATGATCAAACAGGATTAGAAAAAATAATTAGTTTATTTGAAAATGTCATGATCAAGCATGGCGTGGTAAACTAATGAAAGAATTTGTTGTTATTCATGATTATTTAGTCTCAGAGGCCGTAGTAGGTGACTGGGATGGTCAGGAAGAGATAATTGCTGAGCGTATTAATGAGATTTATCATACCGTTTATGACTTAGCAGAAGAAGATATTGCACCAGAGGTATTAGAGCACTTGCTCTCTTTGGTGTGGGATACGTGGATAGGGCAAGAAGCCTTAGCTGAAATTGAAAGTGAAGATATTTACGATTGGTGCCGACACCTGTTGGAAAATCGTGAACAATATCTTGCAGAGCAAAATTAGAATTTTTAAAAGTTGTATTTATGGAAAATAAAACAGAAAGTGAAGTAAAAGTGGTAGCAGAGACTGCAGTAGAAACAACATCGAATGTTGAAGCTGAAGTTAAGCGTGTCAGCACCAAAGAAATTATTGCCTATTTGGCCGAAAAATTTCCTGCATGCTTTTCTATTGAAGGCCATGCTAAGCCACTAAAGATTGGTATTTTCCAAGATTTAGCTGAAAAATTAGCTGGTGATGAAACGGTAAGCAAAACACGTTTACGTCAAGCGCTTAGACACTACACGAGTAGTTGGCGCTATTTGAAAGCGATAAAAGTGGGTAGCTTTCGTATAGACATTGACGGTAATGACTCTGCAGAAATTGATCAAGAGCAAGCTGATTATGCCAGTAAAACGTTAAAAGAAAGCCAAGAAAAATTTGGTAACAAAAACGTTAAAGACAAAGCTGCAAAAAAACCTTATAAAGGTAATGCTAACAAATCAGCTAAGCCAGCTAACAAAGATGCTGTCGATACTAGCCGAAAAGAAAAATTCAATTCGGTTAAATCAAGTAAGCGTGCAACAGCTAAAGTTGCCGTAAAACTTAAACCAGTTGAAACAAGTAATGTTGTTGTTGGCAAAAATATCAAGGTACAGTTAGGGCAATCGTCTATGGATGCTGTTATCACTGAAGTTTCTGGTAAAGATGTTAGTGTTCAGTTGAATTCAGGTATGATTGTTAAAACACAAGTTAAAAATATTTTTACAGAATAAATTTGGAGTATGTGCATGCATAAATTTTGTCGTATAGCTGTTGCAGTAGCATTATCAATTGCCAGTATTTCGGTATTAGCTCAAGAGAAAGAGGTTGATAAAGATTTACCGGTATTAGCTCCTGAAAGCCAACATGCTACTTCAACGAAGCGAATTACGGCGCAGTTTACACGTGCACATTACAAAAAAATAAAAATTGACGACTCGCTTTCAGAACAAATTTTTGATCGTTATATTAAGCAATTAGATTATGCTCGAAATATTTTTCTTGCCTCTGATGTTGAAAGTTTTGCCCAGTATCGTGATGATTTCGATACAGTTATAGCTCGTGGTAAACTTGATATTGCCTATCAGATTTATAACTTAAATTTGCAACGTCGATTAGAGCGCTACGAATATGCTATTAGCTTGTTAGAAAATGAGCAGCCGTTTAATTTCGAAATTGATGAATCCTATGATTTTGATCGTGAAGACGCTCAAAGGCCAACTTCTGTTGCTGAGCTAAATGAATTATGGCGCAAAAAAGTTAAATACGATGCGCTTAATTTAACACTGGCGGGTAAAGAGTGGGAAAAAATTCAAGAAGTTTTAGGTAAACGGTATCGCTATGCAATTAAACGCTTAAAGCAGAGCGAAAGTGAAGATGTTTTTCAAATTGTAATGAACAGCTTTGCCCGTGTTGTAGAACCACATACGTCTTACTTATCACCACGTAACGCCGAACGTTTTCAAATGGAGATGAATTTATCACTTGAAGGTATTGGGGCGGTTCTACGTGCGGAAGAAGATTACACCGTTATTCAAAGTGTGGTTTCTGGTGGTCCAGCAGATAAATCGAAAGAATTAAAACCTAAAGACCGAATTGTTGGTGTCTCACAAGATGACAAAGACTTTGTCGATGTTATTGGTTGGCGCTTAGATGATGTAGTCGAATTAATCAAAGGCCCGAAGGGCAGCAAAGTAAGACTACAAATTTTAGGTGCAGAATCAGAAGATGATAGTAGCATTAAAGTTGTTTCAATTGTGCGAGATACCATCAAACTTGAAGACCGTGCAGCAAAGTCAGAAGTTTATTATGAAAAAGAAGGTGATGAAAATACCACTAAGCTTGGTGTTATCACTATTCCAAGCTTTTATAACCACCTTTCTCGTGATGTTAAGCTTGAAATTGCAAAATTAAAAGAACAAAACGTTGCGGGTATTATTGTTGATTTACGTGGTAATGGTGGTGGTTCATTAACTGAAGCAACGTTGTTGACCGGCTTATTTATTGACAAAGGTCCGGTAGTACAAGTTCGTGACGGCGCTAATCGCGTTAATGTGAACAGCGATAAAGATGGCATTAGTTTTTATGATGGACCATTAACGGTTATGGTTGATCGTTATAGTGCTTCAGCGTCAGAAATATTCTCGGCGGCAATTCAAGATTATGGTCGTGGCGTTATTGTTGGTGAACATACCTTTGGTAAAGGCACTGTTCAACAGCACAGGGGTTTAGGGCGAGTATATGACCTGTATGAAAAACCGTTTGGTAGCATTCAATTTACCATCGCTAAATTTTACCGCATCAATGGCGGGAGTACTCAACATCGTGGTGTGTTGCCTGATATCGAGTTTCCTTCAGCGATAGACCCTGCAGATTGGGGTGAAAGTAAAGAAGAGAATGCACTACCTTGGGACCAAATTCCTAAAGCTCGTTACAATAAACTTAATGACATTAGCCAAGACGTTGCTTATTTAAGTTCACTGCATAACTCTCGTATTTTGGAAAACAAAGAGTTTAATTACTTGTTATCAGATATTGAAGAGTACAAAGCAGAAAAAGACGATAAAACCATCTCGCTAAATTTAGCTAAACGTAAAGCAAAAAGAGAGACTCGAAAAGCTAAACAGTTAGAACGTGCTAATGAACGCCTTGCTCTTATGGGTAAAGCGAAAGTAACAAGTTTAGATGACTTGCCAGAAGATTTAGAAGCACTTGACCCGTTTTTAGATGAAACTGCGAAAATCACCTTTGATTTAGTTTCGTTGGGAAAAATCGCGAAAAAGTAAATATTTCTATGGTCGCATAATAACAGCCACCTTAGGGTGGCTTTTTAATGCCTAATTACCCTGTTAATGTCACCGAGAACAATACCGCCCCATTAAATAGTGACGAGCATAGCACAGTTTATCTGAATTGCTATAACTGCATAGTTATTCTGCAAAACCGTATAAACAAAGGGCTTGTTAGTTGAGATTTGTCAAAAAAAACTTGCACAATCTGTTAACAGTCGGCATGTTAGCTATCACAAATAATTAATCACTATAATAACTAAGATAATAAGGTGTAAATTTATCTATGTCTGATCCTCAATCTCTACGACAACCTTCAATGTTGGACGCTATAATCCCAATTATTGTCCTGATTTGTTTATTAATTGCTGCCGTTACTTTTTTTGGCGATGGCTCGTCATCAGGACCTAATCAAATAGCATTGCTTTTGGCTACCGGGGTTGCAGCCGTTATAGGGCTTAAAAATGGCCACACTTGGCACGCGATGGAAAAAGCAATTATTCATGGTATATCTATCTCGCTAGGTGCGGTTCTAATCCTGTTAGCAGTAGGATCTCTGATTGGTACTTGGTTGTTATCAGGTACCGTACCCACGATGGTTTATTATGGTCTTAAAATTATTGATCCTAGTTGGTTTTATGCCGCAACTTGTTTAGTTTGTGGTGTGGTTGCCATGAGTATTGGCAGTTCATGGACAACAGCAGCAACAGTGGGGGTAGCATTTATCGGTATTGCCGGAGGTTTTGAATTATCAACTTCCGTTACCGCCGGTGCGGTAATATCAGGGGCTTATTTTGGTGATAAACTATCACCGCTTTCAGAAACAACTAATTTGGCCCCAGCCGTAGCAGGCAGTGAGCTATTTGAACATATTCGCTATATGTTATGGACAACAATCCCTTCAATCACTATTGCGCTGATTCTATTCCTTATTATTGGCTTTAATCATTCTTCATCTGAGATAGGTAATACAGACAGTATTGTGTCATTGACCAATACCTTAGAAAACACTTACAACATCTCAGCATTGAATTTAATACCATTATTTATTTTATTAGCTTTAGCTTATAAAAAAATGCCAGCATTTCCAGCTGTTGCTATTGGCGCGATTATCGGTGCTATTTGGGCGTTAATTTTTCAACAAGAATTAATTTTAGCAATGGCAGAGGAAGGAGTGGAATCAACAAGAGCGATTATCATGGTGGTATGGACTGCTTTCTTTGATGGTGTGGTGGTGGAAACTGGCAATATCGAGATTGACGAACTGTTGAGCCGTGGTGGTATGGCGGGGATGTTAAACACAATTTGGTTAGTAGTTACAGCCTTGAGCTTTGGTGCTATTCTCGAGCATTTAGGTATGCTGAAAAAGTTTGTTGAATCAATTTTAGCAACGGCAAAATCAACCGGTAGTTTAATTGCGAGTACTGTTGCTACCTGTATAGGTACTAATTTGATCACTGCTGATCAATATATGGCAATTGTGATGCCAGGTAGAATGTATAAAGAAGAGTACGAAAAAAGAGGTTTACATCCGGTGTTATTGAGTCGAACTTTGGAAGATTCAGGTACCATAACTTCGCCATTAATACCATGGAATACATGTGGTGCCTTTATGTTTGGTGCATTAGCTCTGACATCTTACGATTATATATTCTATTGTTTTTTCAATTTGATTAATCCTATTTTAGCGATTGCCTACGGTTACTTAGGTTTTAAAATAAAAAAAATAGTGACAAATCCCTAAATTATTTTAACAATTAATAAATATGCATAAAGCCTGTCTCGTACAGGCTTTTTTTATTTCACAGACAAACGTTATAATGGGCACATAAGTGCCAACCAAATAAAGTTTTTTTATTAAGGATTTACATGAGTGATTTTACCCCACGTTATTTAGCTGATTATTGCGAAGCAAATTTTTCTATTGCGACTGTCGAGCTAACTTTTGCACTCGATGAATATAAAACTCGGGTAACTAACCGAATGAAATTAACTCGAGTCAAAGACGACAATCAACCCTTAGTGTTAGATGGTGAGCACTTAACTTTAGTTGCTGTTTTAATTGATGACCAAGCGCTTAATGTTGATGATTATCAAGTCAGTGATAGCTGTTTAACTATTTCTACCGATCGCAAAGAGTTCATGCTAGAAATTATTACTGAAATCAACCCAGTTGAAAATACAGCACTTGAAGGTTTATTTAAGTCAGGTGATGCTTATTGTACTCAGTGTGAGGCTGAAGGCTTTAGACGCATTAGTTATTATCTTGACCGCCCAGATGTAATGGCAACTTTTACCACTAAAGTTATAGCTGATAAAGTAAAGTTTCCTTACTTGTTATCTAATGGTAATAAGGTTGCTGAAGGTGATTTAGCTGATGGTCAACATTTTGTGCAATGGCATGACCCTTTTCCGAAACCTTGTTATTTATTTGCTTTGGTCGCTGGAGATTTTGATGTTTTATCAGATAATTATCGTACGGGATCTGGCCGTGATGTTGCATTAGAAATATTTGTAGATAAAGGTAACCTTCATAAGGCTGATCATGCGATGGCATCGTTAAAACACTCAATGAAGTGGGATGAAGAAACCTTTGGACTTGAATATGATCTCGATATTTATATGATAGTGGCGGTCGATTTTTTCAATATGGGGGCGATGGAAAATAAAGGCCTAAATGTTTTTAACAGTAAATTTGTTTTAGCGGACGAAACAAGCGCCACTGATGTTGATTACTTTAACGTTGAAGCTGTTATTGCACACGAATATTTTCACAACTGGACCGGTAATCGCGTGACTTGTCGCGATTGGTTTCAATTAAGTTTAAAAGAAGGCTTAACGGTCTTTCGCGATCAACAATTTAGTGCTGATATGCACTCAGCAGCAGTAACCCGTATTCAAAACGTGAGAGTGTTACGCTCAATGCAGTTTGCTGAAGACGCTGGTCCAATGGCTCACCCAATTCGCCCAGAAAAAGTTATTGAAATGAATAACTTCTATACTCTAACGGTTTATGAGAAGGGCGCTGAAGTTATTCGCATGATCCATACTCTGTTAGGGGCTGAAAAATTTAGGCAAGGTATCGATTTATATTTTGCACGATTCGATGGTATGGCAGTGACTTGTGATGACTTTATTGATGCGATGGCGGATGCTTCAGGTGTTGACTTAAGCCAGTTTAAGCGCTGGTATCAGCAAGCGGGTACTCCACAATTACAGGTGAGTGAACATTATGATGCTGCCAATAGTCAATATCAATTAACACTTGAGCAAAGTAATGGTAAAAATCTATCTTTACATATTCCAGTTGGTATAGAGTTAATATCAGGTGCTGAGCAGGCTAATCATTCTCAATTATTACAACTTACAAAGCAAAAGCAAACCTGGACTTTTAGTGATTACCAACAAAAACCGGTATTAGCATTATTAACAGGTTTTTCTGCGCCAGTGAGAGCACAGTTCTCACAACCTGATCAGGATTTACAATTAATCATGACCCGTGCTGCAGATGCATTCTGTCGTTGGGATGCAGGGCAAAAACTGCTAACCACTTATATAGTGCAAGCGATGGAACAACCTGCATTAAATTTACCTGATAACCTATTTCAAGTATTTGAAGAAATATTAACGTCAGATATGTCAGCTGCTTTTAAAGCTGAACAATTAACATTACCGAATTTCAGTGAATTAGCCGACACTATTGAAGAAGTTGATCCGATTGCCCTGCTTAATGCTATTGATAGTGTGAAACAGCGTATAGCAAAAGTGCTAGCACCATTATTTTTGGAGCAATATCAAAAAAATAGAGCAACTGCGTATGCTAATGATGGTA
>TARA_R110002012_G_scaffold28342_4_pt1 | contig 25695 bp, 6 predicted proteins | sample TARA_R110002012 | Tara Oceans TARA_R110002012 (sample SAMEA4396515) | marine metagenome | biome: Westerlies Biome; feature: [DCM] deep chlorophyll maximum layer (ENVO:01000326); material: water (ENVO:00002006), including particulate matter (ENVO:01000060) such as... | depth 40 m | reverse complement strand
TTGATGAAAGGATCGTTATATACCCTTGAATAATTATTTGGATCAAGAGCTCTATAACAATCCAAAATAATAAATTGCCCTTCTTTTAAATTATCCCAATCAACATCTAGATACATCCTATCTTGTCTAATATTAAATCTAATTCTTTTATGAGTATTAAGAAGAAAATCCATGGTTTCCAAATAACTCATAGACATTGAATAGGACAGTAAATCTGTACTTCCAAAGTAATAAATGTCATTCAAGAACAATTGGTACTTGAAACTGAACATATTACTACTACTTGCTGCTTGAGCATCATCATATTTAAATATTCTTTCAATTCCTATAACTTGTGGAGGAACTTGAATATAATTGCTGTTCTCATAAAATTTAAATGTTGTAGCATCTCCTCCAACAGTGGTTGCTACATCTGTATTTACTATTCCCTTTTCAGTAGTAGGACTTTGAGCACCTGGTGGTCTTGCTTTTCCTCTCTCTACATCTTCTGCAGTTATTTGATACTTAAGAAATGCTTTTTCTACACCATCATAATGTCTTTCATTAAAATATTGAATAGCATCATCCATCAAATCTTGTATTTGTTCTTCTGCGACATTAATTTCAAGGACAGGAGCACCCAACTGTCTTAAGCAATAATCTATTAATTCTTGTCTAGAAGATGGTTGTGCCATTATACACTATATCCTTTCCTATATTTAGGAGATGGATAGACCTCCCTCCACCACTACATTTCCAGAAACCATTTTATACACAGTTGATGCTGAACTAACAACATTAATATCATAATAATATCTTCCTGGATTAAGTGTTTTGGTTACAGTGTCAGTAAGTGAAATATTTAACTGCCCACCAATAGCACTAGTGATACCACTTGTAAAAGAAGTTGCATTACCAGTTGCTCCTATAGCAACACTTTTAATCATTTTGGCATATATTGTATACCCTGTTAGATTAAAAGAAGATTTATTTTCATTATTAATCTGGAATGTTGATGAAAAATCAGCACCCTCTAAAATAGTAAGGTTTACACCATATGCTGCATTTGAATCTGGATTGAAAGTAATTGTGTTGTTAGCCATTAACTATTGACCTTAACATTGATTTTATTTGATCTAGATCACTTTTTAAATCATCTACTTTTTGTTCAAGAGAATTAACTCTCTCCTTTTCAGAAGAGAGTCTTTTTCTATTTGTTATATAGGTTTCAAATTCATTTTTGTTAGTATTAACAAGTGCGCCAGTTGATGAATCCCTAAAGAGACCATCCTGGTTTTCAACTGGTATCAAATTCATGCTAGTGCAATTGCTCTAAGGTTTCTAAATTGTGGAACAACTGTTTGATTAACAGAAGTACCAATGATTTTCAATCTAAATGATCTGAATGGAGCAAGATTCTCCATAGTAAAGATGTATTCTTTGAAATCATTTATTGCAGGTTCAGGTGTCAGATTGTCAGATTTAAACATCTTCTTATCTGCAGTTCCATCACTATTTGCTGGATTAATCACATTACCAAATGTATCAAGATTTTGATAACCAGGGAATGGTATGAAAATAGATTCATCAGCACTTTGATTTTGATCAAGAGCAAAGAATATTCTTAAATCACTTGTATTGGCAATATAACCATCAATGAATACTTTCAATGATGTTGCAGGATTTTCCAGTTCAACCAATTTAGTAACATAAATCATACTATTTGGATCATTAGGAATGCTACTAACTCTAGAATCAGTGGCAAAATTGACTATAGGACCATTTACTCTATTGGAGACAAAAATAACTGCAGATTTATCTAAATCTATAAATGGTGATAATCTCTTATCATAAGACAACATATCCATATTCATTGTAAATGATTTTGATCCAGGAAGATCTGTCAAAAGATTATTCTCATTTGTTTGAGATGCAACCATTCTTTGTGATTCAAAATAATTTCTCTTCATAAATGTTACATCTTGATAACCTTGATCAATAAACGAAGACTCTGTTCCAGAAACAGATGTTTCTGATATAGTTCTTACGCTTCCATTAATTGTAGTTCCCTCTGGTGCAACTGAAGTTACACTAGGAATAATAACTGAATATGGAAGATTGTATGTTCCTTTTGCTAAAGATCCACCACCTATACCAGAAGATAGATAATTTGTTTTAGGAATAAAGGTTCCACCAGCACCTGTTCTATCAGTACCATTCTTTGTCATGTCAATCTTAACATGATATTCATCAATACCAATAGAGTCAACAACTGTTGAGTCACTTAAATTGTGAGTAGTGTTTATTCTTCTAAGTGAGACATTGTTAAATTCATATTTAAATACTAAATCATTTTGCAAATGTCTTGCCTGAACAGTTGATTCAAATGCTCTACCAATACCAATAAGAGTACCAGAAACACCAGTTCCAGATGTCACACCCTCATACTTAATAATTTCATTACCAATTTTAACATATCCAGGATTTGTGTTTGAAACACCAACATTTTCAAATGTATCAAAGTTTGTTGTATTAGCAATGGAAATTACAGCTGTAGAATCTCTTCCATAATCAACAAGAAGTGCTGTTGGAGTAATATTTGACTCCACACTATTGATTTTTACTCTGTTTACTCCAGAGTACATTCCATGATTTCTTTGGAAGATTCTCAAATGAAGACCATCTGAGAGAACATCAATTTCGTTTGAAGTTACACTACCACCAGCACCAGCATTTATACTATCTAAAGTACCATTATTATTTTCATACATTATGTAATCAGATGCATTAGTAGAAAAATCACCTTGAACATCTGAAAGAATTAATTCATTGAACACTGATACTATTCCAACTGAAAGTTGCATATTTGCACCAAGTTGATCAGCACCAAATGTCAGTGGTTGTAATACATCACCAACTTGATATCCTCTACCACCATTAAGAATAGTTGCAGCAATTGCTACTCCATTATTGACAGTGATGTTGGCAGTTGCATTTTGACCTGTTCCAGTAAGTGACGTAAGACCAATACCAGAAAATGTAAATTGACCAGATGATGGTGTGTATCCACTTCCAACATTGGTTAAAATGAGATTACCAGTTCCAATTCCTGCAAATCTCACCAATGTTCCAGATGCAAGTGTATTGACTTGTGTTACCTTATTGCCAACTGACAATGGGTAAGTTAAATCTTTATCATTTACAGTTGTTCCAATTCCAACTCCAATTGATCTAGATATTGCAGTAATTCCATCTCTTGAAATTGATTCAAGATCTGTTGGAAGTTCTGGGTTGTAGAATTGAACATTGCCACTTCCTACAAAGTCACATCTGTGCAATACAAACTTCAAATCTTCATATTGACTAGGCGTCCAGACACTTGAGTTTTGTGATTTAAACAAGGATCCTAGAATTGGTTGTGATGTAACCAAAACTTGACTAGATTCTGATGCCAATGTTGTAACATCAGGTTCACCCATTCTTGAAATCCAGACATTATAAGTTGTAACACTTGAAAGGAGAACAAATGCATATTCTGTTCCACCTTTTAGATATACTGGAGATTCAAATGTAAATGTTGTTCCAACAGATCCATCTTCAGAAATACTAACAAGATCTGGTAATAATTCTACCTCAGAATATGCTAAAATTTTAGAATTAGGAGTTCCTAAAGTAGTTTCTCTAATCTGACAAGTAACTGGATATATTTCATCCTTTGATTGGAAAAATACATCAATTTTATTTACAAATACACCTGTTTCATCATCAACAGTAAATGTCTGAGCTAATGGGTCACCACGTCTTGGTCTTGGGGGATCTGGTGGTGGTGGAGGTGGTGGTGGCGGTCTAAGTGATACATTAGTTACAATATCAAAATCAATTTCATTGTTTAATTGTCTAACTTCAGTATCTTCAATAGTTTCTACTCTTGCATTTCTAAGTGAGAGAGTAACTTCTTCAGTATTATCAATATCTCCTTGAGAATAGAAAATTTCTTGGGCAGCAGTTGTGGTAGAACCCTTAATAAGACTGTTCAAAGAACTACTTGTTAACCTAAAGACGTTTCTGCCTGTAACAAATTCAGGTGTTGTATCATCTATAGAGGATGGAACATTGAAACAACCAATTGCAGTTCCAACATTGTCAGTAATAATTCTTACATTAGTAACTTGAGCTGAAGCACCACTAGTGGAACCTATCAGTTCCATTCCCAATCTCACAAAACCAGAAAATTGTGGAAATTCTTCAGATTGCAGACTAAAAGTATCAATATTCAAGATAGTTGAAGATTGACTGTAAGTTGATGCTACTGTTGTTGATCTTTGATATGGATTACTGGTATAAAAATCAGATAAATTATTGTAAGGTCCATATTTATGATTAGAGGATGCAACTCTAAAGGTAATTGTGGGAGATGTATTATTAATTGGACCCAACCCTGTTGATCTCATTCTACCTGTAACAGTTTCACCTACCTGGAAAGTTCCAGAGTTCATACTAATTTCAAGTAATTTTGGTGTTATAAATGCACTTACATCTACACTATCAAAGAATGGATAAACTCTTGTAAATGGTTTTAACCTTCTCCCAGTAAATTGGATATTTCTCTGCCTCATAAAGTGCAGAATATCTCTACTTACAATTCTATCTCCAAGTGATTCTGTGTTTATTACTTCAGTAACAGTTTGTTGAATTCCTGTTCTGTTTTGAGATAGGTTTATTGATCCATCAATAGTTGTTGATGTGATTGTACTATTATTTGCATTATTACCTCTAAGTAAATTATTAAATTCACCACCATTCCTTCTAGCAGCAGCTGCAAATGATTCAGTTTGCTGTCTACCACTAAGATCAAGATTGACACCAGTTGTTTCCCAAGAATTCCATAAAGTTGGTGCTACACCTGTTCTTAAACCATCTTCATTAGTTGTTACTTCTGATTGGATTGCATCAGCAACTGCTTGGAAAGAACCTTCCATTGTAACATCTCTAGGTTCAGGTGCTTTTTGAGTTGAAACCCAAACGTCAGCAGTTGGTTCTAAAGCAATACTTCCTGTGTAATATGTAACGAGGAAAGGAGTTACATTTTCAATCCTTGTAGCATATGGTTGAGTAATAAACGCTTGATCTGTGTAATTTAAACTAATTACGTTTCCAGTTCTTCTAATGTTTTGCCCAGAAACATCTGCAAATCTTGAATCAGCATTAGTTGCTGTTACACCAGTAAGACCAGGAATAGTGGAATTACCAACTTGTAAATTTATTGCTGTAGAATAATGAGCAGGTCTTAAAACTTTTTTTACAGGATCAATACTATTTCTTATACCAATTGAAGTATCTTGAGGTAAGAATGATGAGAAATTGTCAATAAAAATACCTGATTTAAATCTATTCAATCCATTGGCATCAGAAACAAATGAATTGAGTGTAGATTGCTCAAGCAAATTAAGTGATGTATAATACTCAAGATTTTGTATTCTTTTTTCAAGTTTAGAAATATCACTCATTTGATATCTCTTATGATTCACAAACTTAATTTTTGAATCTTTTATATTGAAAAGATATGCTGGATTAAAAATATTTGCAATGTTAAGTGCTCCAGGCAAAGTATCTGGAAGTTCAGGAATTTCAGCAGGTGCTCCCAATTTTACTTCAAGAGATGCATCTTCTTTAATATAGAGTCTATCTGCTCTGCCAAGATAAATGTCATAATCTATGGTCATTGATTCATCAGATGCAAAAATATTTTTTGCACTATGCTTTTCGTTAAAGAAAGATCTACCAGTAAATTCAAAGGGTGAAGATTTATCAGCAGCAACAGAATATTCTGTAACTCTAGGTCTTACATCAATAATATCAGTTGTTCTAATATTGTTTATTTGAGGAATTTCGCTACCATAATCAAAATTTACATAAGAATTTGCTGTGGTTATGATACCTTCATCATTTGGATCGTAATCTGCACTAGTAAAATAAACTAAAAGTTTTTTATTAGATGGATCAAAATTCTTTCTTCTGACAATTCTTGCATAATCATATATTTCTAGTCTTTGTCCAGAATCCAGACTATATCTGTCTGTAACAACTGGAGATCCAGAATCAATATTTGCAGCAGTTGCATTGACACCAGATTCATCAAAAATTAAGACCTCACCAGATTCAAAAGTATTATTGTTTTTATAACAATATCCAATTGAAGAAGTTGAATTTGTTTTTAAATAAATTGCTTTTGCACCACTTGTTTGTCCAACAAATGTTTCTCCTATAATTAAATCCAATGTTGAACCAGTTGGTCCAGTCATATTATTGGATGTTAAGGAAGGAAGTTGAGGATCATTTACATCAACTGATTCATAAATTCCATGAATTTCAATAACGTCTGGAACATTTAATGAAATTTCTCTGTCTTGCACTCTAGTACCAAAAGGATAATTTCCATATTCCAATCCATCATTTAGAGTGGTTCCTGCTGCTCCCACAGCATCTGTTCCAGATGCTGGATTATTTGATTTACTAACAACAACACTTTGTGCTGATTTTTTTAATTTAATCTTTGATGTAATTTCTCTTTGAAGAACAGTTCCAATAAGAACAGCATTTCCACTTCCAGTAAGACCTTTAATTGTTAAAGTTGTCTTTTGTCCATTAAATGTAATCTTATCAGCAGTCAAAACTTGTGTTGTTCCATCAGCATTTTGAAGAGAATATCTTTCCTCATCAAATGATTGCCATGTTTGAAGGTTAGCATTATCAACTGATATAACTCCAGTTTCTCCATTAGTAATAGTAACTTCTTTTCTTATTCTTAAGAAAGCAGAGGATTTGTCAAGATCAACAGATTGAACAAATTTCTTTGGAAGTATACTGAATAAGGATTTTTCATTTGAGGTTGAATTTGTTTCTTGAAATCTTGAAGTAAGAACTTCAAGTCCAGTTGCAGTAAATGTTGCTGTAGGAAGAGCACCATCAGAAACATTTGTTACAGTTGTTACTCCTGTAACAGTAAAATTAGTACCACCAACAGAAGTAACTCTTGCTATGGAAGGAACAATTAAATTTGGTCTTTGGTAAGATATTAGATTTCCAGTGGTTACTATCCCAACAAAAGTATTTCCTGCCATTGAAGGACTAGTAACAGTTGAAATACCTGTGGCAATATCTATTGCTGATACAGTTGCTTGTTGAAATGATAGTGAGGATGATTGAACTAGATCAGCACTAAAAGTTGCTCCAGTTCCAACCTGAGCATGAACTGATTTTACATCAGAAACAGAATTATTATTTACTTTTGTGATAAATCTGGCATTATCAACAATACCATCAAATTTAATTCTTTCACCAATTACAAATTCACCTTTTGTGTTATATATTGTGACAGCTGTGCCTACAGTAGCATGTCTTAAAAATCCACTTGCTCCACTATTTTCTCCTTCAATATGAGTTGGGACTGAAAGTACAGTATCTACATTGACAGAAAGATCTGTATTAATTTCTAAATCAAAAAGTGATAAATCCCATACATTTGTGTTGGGTGCAGCAGAATCATAAGCACCAGACTCAAGAGCAAAATCATAAATTCTTGCAAGACCTATTTCTTTACCAGCAGCAACTGTTGCAGCAGTACCAACTCTTTGATCTCTTAAAGAAATAGTGTTTGTAGTGTTAAATCCAATTGGAGCACTTCCAAATACGTTATTAACTGCAAAAGTTGGAACAAAATTAAAGTTTAAACCTTGATTTATAATTTTTTTAGTTGTTCTTGGTTTTATAACATCAACTAATTTTGTAGAAAGAAGATCTACATCATAACCTCTCACATATGCTTTTCCAGGAGAGACCTGATATATCATCAAAGATTCACTTGGAGTATTTCCAGATTGTGTTGCTTGATTTGATTTATAGATTCCTCTATTTCCTTGTAAATTATTAAGACTTTCCTTTATTTTAGTTGTAAATTCTTTTATATAATAATGACCAGACTCTTCAAAAGTTCTTTGTGCTAATTCAGCACCAAGTGTTGAATATCTTGTTGAAGTTGTTGTATTGCTTCTTAAGAATCCATTAGATACCTCAGCAATTTGAACAAATCCTTGAGTATCATAATCACTAGGTGTTTTTTTAACAAGTGATGCAGTAATTTTTAATCTATCTGCACCTGGTGCTGTGTAATTGTTGAATCCACTTGCATTATCATAAAGTTGAGGATCATCATCTGCACTAACTGTCTCTTCATTGATTTGAAAACCAATTCTATAACTTGAAGTTGTAGAATATTGATCAAGAATCAAAATTTGGTTTGAAACTGTTACAAAATTCCCTCTAAGATAGTATATTCCTGTGCTTAAAGTAAACGCTGTTCCAGTCTGAGCAGCACTATTTGTTATTGTATTGGCAAAACCTTCATTTGCTGCAATAAATGTTGTAGAAAATGCAATTGCTGTATCAATAGTTAGTACTTCATCATCAAAAAATTCTCTTCTTGAAGTTCCATCAGAACTTGAATTTTCATAATTTACATAAAGCGTATATGTTCCTTTATCAGACTGAGCATTAGTAATGGTTGTAACTACTTTTGCTGTTATTCCTGATGTCCTTCCAGTTATTTTTTTACCAACTAATTGGTCAATATATAATGAAACTGGAATACCCAAAAATTCAGATTGAATCTGAATGCAAGAAAAATCAGATTCATAAGATGTATTGCCAGGAATTACTACAGAACCTTCTGTAAAAAGGTTATCCGCCATACTTTCAACCTGCCCCTGCAGGATTGACTGAAGAGTGTTTAGTTCTCTTGCTTGAACAGGGTATGCTGGTTTAAAAAGTACTTTATTGTAGTTGTTTGTTGCGTCAAAGTCGTCAAAATAAGGGGCAACGTTGAGATTAGTTTCCTGTGGCATAATTCTTTAGAATTGCAAAATGATTTTGACGTCTTCTTTTTGTGATGATGACCTAGTTATACCAGGTCTATTATCTACATAGATGATGTTGCCCGAATATTGTTTTGATTCAGGTTGAGCAACACCTTGAACAAACTCTTGTCCAAGATTATATGTCTTATTATTTATTATGGTAGTTATACCTGAAAATGATGTTCCTATCTGCAAAGTGGCAGATCCTCCCAAAATATCAACATTACCATTAAATGCTTTAGCATTACCATCAAATTTTAAACATTCAAATCCATATTCAGGAGATGAATTTTGTGTTCCATCACTGTTAAATCCAACATTTGTTCTATCTTGCCAATATTTAAGAACACCTGTGGTTTGATCATATGAAACTACTCTTCCAATTGCTGTTGATCCAACACCAACTTTTTGTGTGATTTCTGCGTCTGATGTAAAAGTTACAGAACTATAACCAGTTCCAGTAAGTCTTAATGCATAAGTAGCTGCTGCTTTATCTGATGTTAATAGACTGGATGAAGCATATTGTTGTGGATTTTCAACCAGTCCAACTCTTGCAAATTCATTTCCAGTTATAAAATCTGGATTTTCAGTGTCATTTTCAAATCTTGAATAAGTAAGAACATTAAATGCTCCTAATTCACTGTAAATGTCAAACCCATGTCCACCAGTAGGAGGGATAATTACATTAAAAACTGGTGCAGTTGATCCAGTTGGGATACCACCTCCAACATAATCAACTGTTCCATAAGTATAACCAGAACCACCATTTGTAATTGAAATAGATTCAATCTTTGAATCAGCATTAACAACTATAGTTGCTTTTGCTCCTCTACCATCGCCTTTGATAGGCACATTAGTGTAAGTATTGGCATTCCCTAAACCAGCACCTCTATTTCTAATGGTGCAAATTTTAAGTTGACCACTAGAAGAAGCATTTTGCTTCATTACACCAGTATCTGTGGTATTTCCCCAATCATTAGGTACTGGAATATAGTTTGTAGAATCAAATTTTACTGCATCACTTGGTTTTATAGTATAAAGATATTTCCAAATATATCCATCACCACTTGATCCTGCTGCTCTTGGTTCCAAATCAGTAAATAGTGGTTCATCAAGTGAAGGACTTCCTTTAAAGTCATTCTCAGGTAATGCATTGTTGTTAAGACAACAATATACTCTGTAATCACTGTTTATTACATAATAATTTGATGAATAGATATTAAATGAACCTGATGGTTGTGAGGGATTTGACCTTGTTATGTCATTTCTCCACATATCATACAAATTACCTGATCTCCAGGTATTTTTTTTAACAACCTGTGTTACATCTGTTGAAGATATTTTCTTCAACGCAATCATAGTATCCCAATAATCATTTGATTGATCTAAACTATCTTTGGGAGAAGGTGGATCATTATTCCAGGTTGAAAGATAGTCTGTTGGATTAGGAAGTCCAATAAACGTATAATATGAATTTGTACTTGTTTGAACACCAGATACAAAATTCTTGGCATTTAATATACGAAGTTGATCAGTTATAATCGCAGCCATTTTATTAGGACTTTTTTTCTTATTTATAGTGGTTAGGAATAGTTTTTAAATTTCAATGGAACTGTTCTTTGAACAAGACCAGAAGTAGAGATACCAGTGACACCATTCTCTCCAAAGAAATCAAAACTTGTAGGTTCAACTCTTTCACCAAATTCCAATTTACCCCAACTGTAATTACCTAAGAAATAACCACTAGTATGAGCAATACCAGAACCATATCCATCAACATTACAAGTAATTCTTACAACAGATGTTGAATATCCAACCAATTGAACAACTGTTGTGATGCCTGAAGCAACTTCATATACACAATCAAGTGCTGTGGTAGCAACTCCAACATTTGAAGCAAATGTTCCACCAATTGAGATAAATGTATCTTTGATTACTATGTGATCACCTGCAGTAACTCCAGAAATTGTTATTCCAGTCCCTACAAGAGAACTATTTCTCATAAATGAATCAACTGGAATAAATGTATCAAAAAATAGTTGTTTTTGTGACCCAACACTAGTGCTTCCTAAACCAACAATTATTCCATAATCACCTTTATAGTCTGTAATTGAAATTTCTTCTTTAGAAATTTTGGGAGGTTGAATCATCACAAGTGGAGGTGTGTTATAATCTGTTCCCATCCCAGTGATAGTGACACCAGTTACAACACCACCAGTCACAGTAGCAACTCCTATTGCTTGTGATGTTGTAATTCCACTAGGTGCAGCAATTGTAACTGTTGGTATGAAATCATATCCAGAACCACCAGAAGTAACATCAATAGATGAAACAGTTCCTGCTGTTGAAACAATTGCAGTTCCTGCTGCAGATACTGTTGGTTTTTGGGATATTAATGTAACTTTATTTTGGAAAGATCTTAAAGTAGACTCATTATTTGCATCAAATAGAGGTCTTACGTTATCAACATATGTAAATGTTGTGCTTATACTTACTGCTTTAGTAAGGAATGATGCAGGGTAAATACTTGGTTCATATTTTTCTCTATCCTTTCCAATAAATTGACCATTTATAACCTTATCAACCTTTTGTCTACACCATGTAACTGGTCTAGAGACTGTTTGATCAATTGAAATACCAGGACCAGGATATTGATTAGTTTTTACACTATCAAGTGTAGTAATTCCAGTAACAACTCTTATATCCTCATCAAGAGTAATAGGTTGTCCCAATTCCACATTGTGGTTAATATCAAGTGTGTCACCTGGTTTTACAGTTTCAAGAATCTCAGTAAATTGAACATCAATATCACCTGCACCTTTATAGAAAAGAACTCTTGATGTATCTCCTTTAGGAACTCCAGATCCTGGACCTTTAGGTGCTTCATTGAATATAACCTGACTTCCTCCTTCAAAAGAATATGACAATCCAGGTACTTGAAGTACATCATTAACAAAAATAATCAGAGTCTGATCTACTTCAATATTTGATTCAGGAGATGATTTAATAGAAATTGGATTTCCTTCTGATGTAAGAGAAAATACTCTAGTAAAACCATCAAACTGAGAATCTAATCTATCAAGAACTTGGAATTCACCAATACTATATCCATTAAATTGATCTTCATAAGTTTCTTCAATAGATATTTTAAATTCACTAAAAGATGCAGAAGAATCTGTAGGAATTCCTGTTGGTCCTCCAATAGGAATTGTAAGAATTTCATTATTACCATAACCATATCCAAAATGTTTAATTTCAAAGTCAATAACACTTGACCCTTGTCCAACAACTATATCAATTGTGGCACTTCTTCCTGATCCAACTACTGATGTGGAGGAATATTCAAGAGGAATATTTGTATAACTCAATGGTTCATCTATGATTACAACTGGAGCGTTTGTATTAGTGAATCCAGTTCCAGGATTTGTAATATTGATGCTTGTTACGTGTCCATCAGTTACAAGTGCTGTTCCAATATTTGTCAATACAGGAACTACACCAAAATAAGTCTGAACACCTACATTATATACTGTACCTAATCCAGTTCTATAACCAGAACCACTATTTCCAATAGAGACAGATGACACTGTTCCAAGACCAGATATAATTGCTGTTCCACCTGCAGCAACTAATGGTTGATAACCAAAACCTTCTTGAGAACCTATAGAAACAATAAGACCTCCAATAGGCATGTTTCCTCTATTAGCATCATCACCCAATGGAGTACCAATACCTAAGAATCTAACTGATGTAATACCAACATTAGTATCTTCAAAGTTTTCATACTCACCAACTTCATTTGGAAGAATTCCTTGAGGTGATTGGAAAATGTTATTAATTAATACAACAGTTGAAGAGGTAATACCAATTACATCTTGTCCATTTGATTTGTATGTAAACTCACTTTTAATTCCAACAAATTCATTAGACAAATCATCAAACACATGATTTTTGTAATAAATTTCATTTGTTGAATTCAATGCACCTCTTTTTAAGAATGCTCTTCCACTAAAAGTAGAACTTGTAGATATTCCAGACCAATCTCTCTCATCAGGTGGATTGGTTGTTGTGCCTAATGGAATGTTTCCATAAGGAGCTGATGTAAAATTAAGTATGTTGTCATTAATAGTGAAATTGCCAGTAAACTTAGTTATAGTTGCTCCTATTCCGTGAGGTGCGACCACTGTACCAAGAAGTGGTCTTCTCACAGTAATTGTAATTCCAGAACCAACTACACCAGTAACTAACATATACTCATCATCAATTTTAATCACATCATTTGATCTAACTGTAGATAAACCACTTGTTTGGAATTGTGTATCAAATACAATAGAATTAGTGAGAGTTGCTGCAATTCCTGTTTTAGAAAGTGGTGACTGTATCATGTTATCAACACTGATCAATACCTTACTATCTTGCTTTGTAGTGGTTACATAATGAGAATTGCCAACACCTACAGTTGTAAGTCCAACCAATATTGGATTAACTTTTAATGCATCAGAAGCGCTGGTTGTAAATCCAATTCTTGCATCATCAATTTTAGTAACAAAAAGATTTTCAGGTAAAATAGAAGTAGATCCTACACTTCCTCCAAAATCTGTTAAGGCAATTTTAATTTTTTGACTGGTTCCAGTTGTACTATATTTTACTGCTTCACCAGAATTAAAGAAGTGATTTGGAATTGAAATATGATTTGTAGATGTATTGACACCTACAGTAGAACTTCCATCAAACAATCTGGAGAATATATTATTTCCATCATGTGTTAAGTTAAATTCTGTTTGCACAGAACTTCTTGTGCCAAAATAATTTCCAGTCTGAGTTTTAAATTCACCCTCATCAAATGGTACTGAAGATAGATTATTAGTAGAATCAATCTCTCTAGCATCTACTTTGAAGGATTTAACTTCAACAGCAATTCCAGGATTTGGTGTATAAACAACCTGCACTGTATTTCCAGTGGTGCTAACACCAATAGTTCCTAAACCAGAATGAGTTTGGATATTTGCCCATTCAACATAGTGTTGGACAGGTATTGTTGTTGAATTAAGAACATTAAATTCAAAAAATTCATGTTGATTATTTGCTGTATCTTCAACTGTTACTATTTGATATGATGCACTATATGGATCATCATAGGAACTTAAAACATGAGCAGTAGGTGATCCAGAAGATGGTATTGATGTATATGCTGAACCTATTTGGGCGCTGTTCATTGTAACAACCCCAGTAGTAGTATTTCCTCTTGCAAATGAAACTACTTGACTATACGAAGTAGAGGCAACACTTGTAGTTGGATGGAATTCAACAATTAAATTAACACCTGAAATTCTAGCTCCATAAGTTCCAATACCACTGAATAATGTAGAAGATGTTTCATCCAAGTTACCATATTCAAGCATTGTGACATCAGTTCCATCATGAAGAATGTTTAATTCTGCTGCATGATGACTATCGCCTTCTACTATTAAATTAAGAACTTTTAATGATCTATATGAAGTTCCAACAGACACAATAGTTGTTGTTGTTGCAGCTGGGACATTTACTTCTTGACTATTATAATCAATTATATTGCCAAATGATGTAGATGCTACTCCAGTATCTCCAGGATTAAAATTGAAAGAGAAAGATGAGATATCATAATTATTAAATTCGAATTTAACAGGATACCAGTTAAAATTCCAACCCTCTCCTCCAACAGTAGCATCCATATATCCCAAATAAGGGAATGTATTTAAAGTTCCATACGATTGCATGTATATGAACTCATCATCTTGAATTACTGTAGAAATTTGAAACTGTCTTTCATCAGTAAATTGTGTATCTTTAATATAGTGTAATGTTTTGTTAAATTTAGTTTTTACATCAAATTGAGAAACATTAGCATATTGTTCTGATCTTTCATTGCTATTAAATTTTTCACTTATACTATCAATTGAAAGAACTCTATTACCAATTGATTGGAAATAATCAGAAAGGATAACATTGTCAAATATAATATTATTTGACACCAGACTTCCATTCACATAATTTATATCTTCTTTAACTGAATCAAAATCATAATAACAATTTAAATCACCCTCTCCTACTATATCAACAAGGAAACTTACTTCTGAATCAACACTACTTACTACAAGATTTGTGTCATCAGATTCACTTAAAACTTGAAGATCTGAATACTTTTTAAATCCTGCAGTATGATTAAGTGAACCAACAGTATTATCCCATGTTTTAAAAGGAATTTCAGATTTTAATGAATATGAGAATCTTTGATAATATTCATTGTTTGGAATTCTTTGAAGAGTGTCATTTAGGAAACCAGTATTTTTACTCCAACTATAATTAATAGTTGTTCCAGCACCTGTAGCAATTTCAGCTTCAAAATTTAATTTTTTAGTTACAACACCTCTTGTTTGAGAAGATGATCCTACAACTAAAGTTCCTAGTGGAAGATCATACTGAGTTTTTACTTTTAAAATATCAGTGCTTTCGTCCCAAAAATCAACATTACCAATGTATTCATCCCAAATAACATTTTCATCCTTCAAATAATTGTTTTTTTGTAAACTTATGTCAAAAATTGGAAGGAAAGATTCTGGTGTTACTGATGAACCATTTAATGAAACTATGTTTCCAGCAAATTCATTAGAATCTAATTTATCTACAAGAGAATACTCAACATAAGCGCCAGAACCACCAAGAGCAGTGTTTACACCTACAACTTCAAATAATGAATCTTCATATTGATCAGAATTATATCCTAAACCAGTTGTATTGATACCAATACTTATACCTTCAACAATAATTTTTTCACCAATTTTAAATGGATAATCAGAATTGCTACTAAACTGATTTGATAAATTAAGTCTTATTGTGTTATTTGTGTTAGTAACAGATAAAATTGTAAATCCATTAGAATTATTTGTTGCAATGATTCTAGGAGTAACATTAAACATTCCTCTTGTATTACTAACAATGTTCACTTCATTGTCATTGAGTTCATAATTTATAACTGCATCTTTAATTAATTCATTAGTAAATCCATCTCTTACTTTTAAGTTTGGTGATACTAAGTAATTCTTTCCTGCTGACGAAATACCTATCCTATTAAATGATGCTAATGGATTAATTTCAACAATTTCAGGAAGATTGGCAGTTAATTTAAGGGTTTTATCAGTGGGATAATTCCATCCAATATTTCTTGAAGAAAATTCTGTTTTTGAAATTTTACCAATGTTTTTAGATTCTCCATAAACAATTGCTCCAGTGCCAATACCAGTTTTTATAGAAGAAATTCCTGGTATTGATTTATAACCATACCCATTATCAACTATGTCAATTTTTGAGATAGCACCATAAGCCTTTAAAGAAGTTGTAGTATATTCTGAATTTGCAACATTTATTGTTCCACCATAAGATACTCTTTCTGGAAGTGTATTTAATTCATATTCAAAACTAGTTGTGCCAATACCAGAAACTGTTTGAGAACCATCATAGGGAGAGGGACTTGCAAAAATAGTATTAAATGATTTTACATCTTGATCAATAATTCTTTTTTTCTCATCAGAAATAAACAGTTCATTGTCAAGAATAAAATTATAGTAAAGAGTATTTGGCAGTGATTCTGACATTTTTAATGACAGAGATCCATCAGTACCAACAATTCCATCACGTTGTACCTCAAAATCAGATTCATTTCCTGTAGCAAGGAATTGCTGTACATAGTCAGGATCTTTATAGAGTTCTAATCTAAATGCAGAGTATTTTACTGAATTAGAAGTGAAAGATAAAGATGTGTCAGATAAATCAAACCGTAATGTAACATTTTTAAAACCTGCAATAGAAGGATTAATTCTTGCAAGAGAACCTGAACCAGTAGAACTTAAATTTATAAAATTAGGATTAACAAGTTCAAGTTCAAATTTATTTTCAACAAACTTTACTGTGGTAGAGGTATCAGCATAAACATAATACATTGATTCATTTTGCAATCCACCTACAAGTGAAGATGATGTGTAAATTACTTTATCACCTGTTTTAAATGTATTGGTGCTTACACCAATTGTGTTTTTAGCAACATTTACATCAGATGCTGCAAATGTATATGGATTGAAAACTATCCTTCTATTATAATCATTATACTTTACAACTATTGTTTCAATATTTTGTGGATTGAGACTTAAATCAATGATATCATTTACAAATAAACCATGTGTTGATGCAGTTGACACAACAACTTTGTTTCTTTCTGCCTTTCCTGTAATAACGTTATCAAAATTAGTTTTTAAACTGTGATAATTTCCTGTACCAATATTAGTAAAGTAAACTAATCCAGTATCAGTTCCAACTCCAACAAATGATCCTGTTGTGCTTAGTCCTATTTTATTTGTTGAAAGTCCAATAAAGTTTGGACCTATAGGAGCAACATAGAGGGTAGAGATTCCAGAGAGAACTGCAGTTGCAATTCCAGATTTTCCATTCCAATAAGAGATTGGAGATCCATCACCAAAATTGTAACTTACCTTATCATTAATTTTAAATATATGATTTGGAGTATAAATCTGTTTTTCTAAAACAAAGACAGAAGTAATTCCAATTCCAGGATTTGTTATGGAAAGTGTTTTACCTGCCCCAATAGTTGTTAGACTTCCAACACCAACTCTCTCATTAGGATCAAAATAATATTCTGTATTGAGAACTGAAATAATTGATGATTTAATTGCTCCAACATTAACTGTAAACAATTTAGGATCTTGGAACAGTTTTGTTAAACCTGTATGAGCAGACCCTACAGTGCCTTCCTGTGCTCTTAAAACCCTTACTCTACCATTGAGAGGGTCTGGTGCTAATACCTTCACCTTCTCACTTCCAATACCAATAATATCATTTGGTCTCATGAATGGGAACTGGAAAGCACCTCCAACTTCAAAGAAAGTTGTCATTCCAGTGACAGAAACATCACCAACACTATTAAGCAGTATATAAGATCCTGTATTAATACCAATTTTATAAGAACCCTCAAAACCCTTATAGAAATTTGATAAACCAAAGATATTGATTCTATTGCCATCTACTAATCCATGAGGAGTAGTGGTAAAACCTACAAATTTATTGGATGATCCAACATTTGTAAATTCTATATTATCAAAAGAAGTAGAAGAAGCGTCAACAGAAACTATTTTCTTACCTTTAATACTTGTAACATTACCTCTTGCTTCCCTTCCATTATTTTGCTTATTGAATACAATTTTATCATTATTTCTATAATTGAAACCGCCAGTAACAATACCAATACTTTCAATATTACCTGTTGATGTTGAAGTAATATCAATTACTTGCTCTTTTATATTATTAGAATTAAAAATGTAATCATAACCACCAGTAGGATTGTTTATATTATATGGTGTGGTGATTCTTTTCCAATTTTGCAATTCAAGGTCATAATCTACATGATTTGATATATTTTTAAAATTAAAATCATTTTCTTTATTATGATAAGTATCTCCAATTAAATATGGGAACTCTGGTCTTCTAAAATATTTAAATGGACCTCCACTATCAGTAAGATCTTTTATGGTTGTAAAATATGCAAATGTTCCTGTAGGAAAATCTGGTGTAATACAAAATCTTCCATTTGACTCGTCAAGATCACCATTTCCAACATAAGAATAATCTTCAACAAAAAATCCAAGAGGGAAAATGGAAACTGGGGGTCTGTTAACTATATTTTGACTAAGTTCATATCCAGTCAACATTCTCCTTACTGGTCCACCAGAAGGTTTGTCATATCCAAAAGGACCATAAATTGGATTTCCATCATAAGCAAATCCAATTATTGGAGAATGATATTTTGAATCTACTTCAAGATTTTGATTTTTCTTTAAATCAGTATCTGAGTATTGAATTTCTTGGTTTGATTTTTTACCAAATACAACTGATCTTAAATTTCTTGGTGCATATAAATGAGAATACTCCAAAGTATCAAAAATACTTCCTTCACTTAAAAATCCATCATCATCAGATATATTTTCAAAATCTTTTTCAAAATTATTAATAGTCCAATTTTTTATTCTCGCCTCTACTGATCCACTTTTTCCTGAAGGAATGATAGTAATTAAAGAATCTGCTTTATAATTTATTCCACCATTTACAACTTTTACTTCAGTAATAACACCATTCACTACTATAGGTGTGAGTCTACAATATTGTCCTTTTGATACTGTTAAATGTGGTGGACTATTATACCCACTTCCTCCATTATTTACAACTATTTCAGTTATAGTTCCATTATCTACAATTGGTGTTAATTGCGAACCTGAACCAGTTTCAAGAGTAACAATTGGTTTTCTATCAAAATTAATTATTTCAGAAGAACCATATCCAATACCTCCAGATGTTACACTTGCATCAACAACTGATCCTCTGAATATAGGTTGAACAGTACATTCAACAAAAGTATTAAATGAACCATTAGTTCCAATAGTGCTTACACCACTTGTTCCTTCAACTGAGACACTGATTGGTTTGTAATTTAAAGATCCATTTCCAATTGATTGCAAATCAGTAATAATATTATTATCAATATAATATCTTTTATTTGTAGATCCAACACCAACTTCATATAGAACAAATGAATCTGCATCATTCTTTTTCACAAAGTAGTCAGTTGTTGAAGAAAGTCCACTGATTGCTGAAATACCTGGTGTATAATTTACAATTTCATCATTTTCAAATCTATTATCTTTGATTGTAATTAAATTAAGGGAGGTATTGATTCCAGTAGTAGGAATGTTATACTCAAAGTTTTTATATCCACTTCCTGGTTTAGATACAACAATACTTGAAACAATAGATTTATCTTTTACTGTTTTAAAGAACTGCTTGCCAGATCCAGAGTTTGTGAGTTGTACTGTATTAATTCCAGTATTTGAGTCATTAAAATTATTATGTAATGTAATTGTAGATGCATCCACAATTCTAGCAAAATATGTTGAGTTAGTGCTTATACCTGTGATGACAGTAGCAGTTCCAGATTCATACTGAATTTCTTCATTTTCTCTAAAATTGTGAGACGTTGCAAATCCAATTCTATCATTAACTATGTCAACACCCCCTGTTCCACTAGTTAATGCAATTCCAGCAAGGAAGGGAACTCTGTGTTGAATTAATTTTAGATTAACATCTGCTTCTGCACCTTCACCACTTCCACCACTTATTGTGACTATTGGTTGATCTGTATAATCAAAACCTGAATTTATTACTCTTATTTCTGAAAGAGATCCCTCAATGTGAGTTTTACCTTCAGCACCACTACCAAAACTATCAGTTACTTTAAGAACAGGTGGGTTTATAACATCATAATCACTACCTGAACTACTTAAATCAAATGCTACAATATCACCATTATATACAGTATCTCTTGACTTATAGTTTAAAACTTCAACACCATTTACAAGAATACCAGTCTTTCCTGGTTTTGTTTTGAAAATTCCAGAATTTGTAGATGGTTCAGATATCTCTCTAAAGATTTTTTGCCCATCAAGTTGTTTTTTATAATATTTGAAGTAAGTAAATGTATTATCAGTAACACTCCCTGTTGGGGAAATAAATTTACCACTAAAAAGATCTGATTTGCTTTTTGCTAATTTTATATTGAATGAATCAACTCTTAATACAAAATAAACTAATTCATCAACATTACTAAATCCATTAACTGTTGTATCTACTATGGGTTGACCATCTGCGTCTATTGTAGTAGTAACAACTGTATTTTTATTGTAAAAAACTGCATCACCACTATAAAGACCATGATCATTAGTTGTTGAAATAGTTAAAGTTTCACCATTTGCAGATCCACTAAATTTATATATTTTATTAAATGGATTTAAATTATCTTCATAATTTGGAATACTATTAGACGCAACAAGATATTTTTTATTATCTTTATAAACATTTAATATATTTGAGTTAATGTTGTTAACATTGAGATACTCTATAGAATTTCCTTTGAGTATTTGATTCTCAACATTATAATTATTAGATAAATTTTGTGTTTGTAAAGATCTAGACAACCTAACATTTAAAATTCTATCACTTTCAATTGATGTTATTTCGCCAGAAACTATATTGTTAATATCTTTGTCAGTTACAATGACATTATAACCAACTTCTAGGAAATTTTTATTCTTGGTTGTTAATTTATAAAGAAAATTATTTGGATCTACTTCACTAACAGACTCTATATCATAGTTACTCTTTACATTATAAAACCAATTATTAGAATAAAGACTATCATCATCTACACCAATTGATTTAATACTTATTCTATCACCTTTTGAATAATTATATGTTTGATCAATAAAATTAATGTCTTTAAGTGTAGATGTAATTCTTACTCTAATCTCTGTTCCAGTACCAACACCCACATTTGTATAAGAATAATCATTTGATCTTACATCAATTTTTTTATTAAAGTCACCTGTAGTTGTAGTAACTCCCAAAAATTGAGTAAGATTTTTATCACTATATGAAAGTATATGTTCTTCGTTTAAACTATCAACAAGTGATAGTTCACCAGATGATGGAAAACTAATTGTTGAGTCTACATCTAGGATAGTAGATCCAATTGAAACATCATTAAGTAATTTTGTTTTTGAATTAGGTTCAAATTTACCAAAAGTAGTTCCACTTACATCAATATCTCTATTATATCCAGAGTCAATAGAGACTTGATAAAAGTTTCCATCCTCATTTAGTTTCTCAACTTTAGTTACAGTTCCTCTTGCTTTAGTTGAGGATTGATAAATTGTACGATTTTTTAAATTAAGTGGATCTCCAACATACTGTTCAATAACAAAATCTTGAGATACAACATAATCAGCATCTGATGGTCTTATTAAAAAGTTATTTGGTTTAATAACTTCTACATCTGATCCATAAATTGATTTAAATAAAATTTTAAATGCTTGATCTGTGCCCTTTGATTTATAAAAACTATTAGAGTTTTTAATAAAGTTTTTTTGATCCAATGATGATGACAAAGTTCTGTCATCAAATCCAGGAGCAATTTGTGCTTTTACTTTTTTAAAAAATTCCTGTAAAAATAAAATAGATAAGTTTTCAATTTCAGCATTAGCAACATGTGAAGATGCTATTGTTCTTTCAAACTTTTGCTTATCTGGTAATGATGGATCAATATATTCAGTAACACCACTAAATCCTCTTACACAATCTTCAAAACTATTACTTGTAGTATATCCATATTTGATGATTTCATTATCAATACGGATTAATCCGTTCTTTTCTGGAAATCCATATGTAAAATTGGTAGTATCACTTGTTAAAATAGATGTGGTTGATCTAGTAATATCATTAAGTAAAGTAGTGCTAGTCTTTAGATTAGCTAGTTCATCTACTTTAACATATTGATCTAAATTTTGAATAAGATCTAATGTAGCGCCCTTTACTTCTTGAGAAGAATAATATTCTGTAAGAAAATCTACAAGCAGTGGAAAATCATCCCTAACGTAACTAGGGAGTTGAGAGGATAAGATATCCTTGAACTTAATTCTATCTACCGCCATTTCTTATTAGTAGGAATATGTATTAGAAGAAGTGGAACCATTCATACCAGTTGTAACTGTATATGTTGTAAGATTTGTACCTGCTGCTACCTCAGTAGTAGTATTATCAGTACCAGTAATTAAACCAGTAAGAGAAGCATTATTTGTTTGTTCTGTAGTAAGAATTGGTGTACCTCTTACAAGACTTCCATTTGCATAAGAAGATGTTACAACATAATTACTGCCAGAAATATCATCACCTGATTCAATTTCATCTGAGACAGTGCTAATTGTCACATTATTTGTATCAAGTTGAAGATAAAGATCTTGCTTACCAATTACATCATTAGAGTAGGGATTTGCAGATATTTCAATGAGTGATTCACCTCTATTTACCTCAGTAGAAATTATCTTTATTGGAGCAAGCATTATCTCTCCTTTTATGTAATCAATAGTGCCAATATTTTGTTTTACAATAACAGGATTTGTTGGTGAATTTAATTTGAACATGAAGATAGTTCCTGTCTTCAGTCCAGTGTTTGGTTTATCTCCAAGGTATAGAGTATCAGTAATTCCAGATACTTTAAAACCAGATGATTTTATATTGTATCCAATTACAGTACCATTAGATACAGGACTATGACCATGATTTTTTACATGGAATCTATTACCAAAACAAATCTCATACTCAGCAAATGTATTCAATAGTGGTTCAAGATCTCTACGCATCTGAACAGTTGTTATGTTAGATGTAATTGCAATGTGTGTATTGTCAATTATTTTTTGGTATTGACTATATTTAAATCTAGCACCAAACTTATTAAGTTCAGTTGAATCAGAATATCTAATAACATTGTTTCTTGTAAGACCTAATACTACTTCAGCACTAGGAGCTTTATTTTCATTGTAGTAAACATAAGAATTTGTTTCAACAAACAAATATTTTAAGTCAACAATTTCTGGTATGATTCCTGCAACAGAGTATTTTTTTAATTCTCTAGCAATATCAGTTTTTATTGCAGTAGAAAGAAATACACCATTGATTGGTTTCACACTTATAAAAACTTTACCAAATTGAGGTGGTGTAAGATCTTCTCCACCAAATGCAGAAACTGATTCTGTCTCATGATAAATCTTTGGAATCATTGCTTCATAATCAACTGCAGTTACTGCACGATTTTGTGATGCATAGATTTGAGGTCCATATTTTTTTATTGACTCCACACTTTCAATTTCTGAACCACCATATGATGATTGATCAACAGTCAATGATGTAATATTAGATGTGATTGGAGCATTATTATTACTTACTAACTGACCAGCAAAATTCATCTGGGAAATGTTATTTGCCTCACTTCCATTAGAAACGATATAACTTGCTTCTATTACATTTGGTTCAGATACTGGTAGTCCAAATATACCATCGCCAAATAACAATTCATATCTTTCATTATTGACTTCTTGTATAAAGTAAACTGGTGATGTTCCGTCTAAATCAAATAAACTATCTGCTTGTGTAAAGTTTCTTGATATATTTGATTGTGATGAATCACGTACATTTACTTCAATAAGATTACTATCAATACCAGCATTAGTTAAAATATACTTTTGATTTGGTACTCTAGAACTTACATTAAAACTTTGAGTAATATATGTTCCTTCATATACTATAATTGAATCAAAAATTGCTAGTCCATCAGAATTAACTGCAACAGTTATATCTTTTGGTATAGAGAATGTAAAACCTTGTCCAGAAAATGAATTTGATGTTACTGCTACAATGCCTGCTTTAAGTGTTACAGATACTACTGTAGTACCTGTCATGTCAACAGCAAAGGAAACATTTGCTTTTGCTGCACCTCTAGGTCTTGGAACATAACCAATGTTCCTGGCAAGTGATACTACATTTTCTCTTAATGTAGCACTATCAATAAAAACTTCATTTGAAACCATATTTGCATTATATGAATTCAAATAAGTGTTATATGCTAAGATATCAATGATTGTTGATAAATTAGAACCTTCATAATCATAGTCAGTGAAGTTTGAATTCGCACGAAGGTAATCCCTTAAGGAATCTTTTATCTGATTAAAATCTAGATTTGTGAAATTAACTAAAGGCATTTACCTAGTGAGCTCTAAAGAGAATGATAGATCTTGTGCGTCTGCTTCAATTCCAATGATGTCATACTTAATTTGAACGTCAAATGCATTTCTGTCTGTATTTGCTTTTACAATTACATCATTTAATTTGACTCTTGGTTCAAAATTATTAATGGTTGTTTCAATTTCAGATTTAATACTAGATGCTGTAATGAAATCTAGATTTTCAAATAACAAATTATTCACATTAGAACCAAGTGATAAATCAAATGGTTTTTCCCCTCTTATTGTTAATATTAAATTACGAATAGATCTTGAGATTGCATTAGCATTCTTTAATCCAATCAAATCACTGTTCAAAGGATTGATTTGAAAAGTAGCACTTACATCTTTAAATGGTTTACTTATCCTCTGAGTGGGCATGATTAAACGCAGGATATGTCCTTATTTATAGTCCTAATCTTAACTTTCTTTAATTAATTTATTTTTGTCCTGTGCAGTCTTCCAAAAGTATGAATCCTGGTCACCAAGACCCATCCTATCATGACCATTCTCTACCTGATAAAACTCAGTAGAAACTTTAAAGTCAGGCATCTTTGGATTCTCTGGTGTCAAACTATTATCATAGATTCTAGTTCTGTTATTAGGATACAAACAATACTGTCCATTATCTAATTCTATTAGGTTATGTGACTTATGTTCAGATGGTATCTCAGAGGTGCTGTAATCAACTGTATCAGGATCTTGGTGGTAGTTGTCAATAGTACAGACATAAGTGCCTTTAACAGTCCCATGGTCCCTTGTAAAGACCTCATAGTCCATAGATCCAATAAACTGTTTCTGTGTTGCTACAACCCCATAATCCATACAGTTCCAAAACTGTAGATTATACAGATCCATATCAGGGGTTGGTTTTTTTGGTTCACTTACAAAGGCACTTATAGGTAACTTATCATACATTGCAGCATATTCTGGAAGATAGGTCTCAAAGTAAAATGCTCTACCAGGAATACTCTTACATGATACCCACCATCCTTTTACATATTCACCATGACCACTTTGGTGATCAGTTAGATATTCTTTCCTTACATATACTTCTACATTAGGTAAATTACAAATCAAACAAGCCATAGAGAAAA
>TARA_R110002012_G_scaffold20011_2_pt1 | contig 25725 bp, 32 predicted proteins | sample TARA_R110002012 | Tara Oceans TARA_R110002012 (sample SAMEA4396515) | marine metagenome | biome: Westerlies Biome; feature: [DCM] deep chlorophyll maximum layer (ENVO:01000326); material: water (ENVO:00002006), including particulate matter (ENVO:01000060) such as... | depth 40 m | reverse complement strand
TAAGGTCGCGACATTATGCGCAAAAGTTCTTTAATTTTAAAAGATCTCTAAAACATGATATGATCAATTCAATATTTTTTGATATATGAAAAATTATGTACAAAACTCTTTCAAGAAGACTATGAAGGAAAGAAAAGAATATTATCTTTATGATATTCCTGTTTATATATTAAATCCTTTACCGGATCATATAGACATGATTGATATATTAGATGATTTAAAAGATTTGATTCCTCATGAATATTTTTCTGGTTTAGAAGGGATATATGTGGGCGAGTTTCCTGAAATGAAAGAACGTGACATTCATGCCATGTTCAAAGAAGGTGCAATTTATGTTTCTTCATTTAAAGATCACCCTGATATTGATGAGGATTTAATTGTAGGAAACATTGTTCATGAATTAGCTCACATGTTGGAAGATAAATATCATTATGAATTATATGGTGATGATGCAATTGAAAATGAATATGTTGGGAAGAAAAAGAGGTTGATCGATCTCTTGAGAGCTAATGGTGTTTCCTTTCATGGAATGGGAAATTTATTTTTTTCTGATGATATGGTCGATGAGTTAGATGAATTTTTATTTAAGCAACTCGGATACGATAGTTTATCTTCAATAACACCAGGATTGTTCTTGTCTCCGTACTCTGTAACGTCTTTGAGGGAATATTTTGCAAATGGGTTTGAAGAATATATCAATGGAGATTCTAATTACTTGAAAGAAATAAGCCCGATATTGTTTAACAAATTAGAGTCCTTCCTGGAGATTTAAATGAATTTTAAAGTAGAAAAAAAAGATAAAGAAATTATAGTAACAGTTTTTCTGGAAGTCTTGAAGAAAGATCCAAAAACCCGTATTGATATGAATCGCCAATCAGTACGTCGAAAACATGTAATAGATTATTTAAATAAGCAAAATATTAAAGTAGGGGTTTGCACTCAGTCTGATGAGACAGATAATATGTCTGGCAGACTAGAATCAGTCTGGAAATTCACCCCTTTTGTAAACAAAAAACTTGACATAGCACCCCAACCTGTGGTATCATCTAATAAAGCTAAAAGGACTAAAAAGGTCTCGAAAGCAAAAGATGATTAATTATGCCACATATTTCATTTAGTGCCTTAAAAAATTGGGATTTTTGCCCCTTTTACCACAAACTTACTTACGTTGACAGGATTCGTCTTTTCGAAGGAAATGTTTATACAGCTTTCGGCACAGCACTTCATGAAACATGCGAAAAGCTAACACTAAAACAAACTTCAGATTATCAGAAAACATTCAAAGAAGCGTTTAAATCCGAAGTTCAAAAGTTAAAGAATATTCCAGAAGAACATGCTCATTTAATTCTTGAGATGAAAGATCAAGGTCTTGAGCTGGCCTCAATGGTAATGGAAGCCTTATCCATAAAGTTTCCCGAATATACAGTTGTCTCTGCGGAAGAATCAATTAATGTTCCTATTAAGAGCGCACCTGCCAGTTATGATTATAAAGGTTTCCTTGATCTCGTCATCAAAACTCCTGATGGGAAATACCATATTATTGATTGGAAATCCTGCTCATGGGGTTGGGACATCGAAAGAAAGACAGACAAGATTACCACATATCAGTTAACTTATTACAAAAAATTCTTCTGTCAAAAACACGATATTGAGCCAGATATGGTTGAAACTTATTTTGGTCTTCTCAAGAGAACAGCTAAAAAAAATAAGATAGAGATCTTCCGCGTTTCGAGCGGTCCAAGAAAAATTAAAAATGCATTAAACATTTTAAATCAAGCGGTGTATAATATCCATAATAATAACCACCCAAAAAACCGCTTGAAATGTACCAAGTGCGAATTTAATAAAAGTGAGTGGTGTCCGTAAGGAGAACCAATATAGTGACCAAACAAGTTGTGGACCTAGAGTTTAAACCACAAGAAGTTCAAAAAAAGATTAAGATTTTAACCATCTCTGATCACCCATTATCGCCATCCGGTGTGGGAACACAAACAAAATATTTTATTGCTGAAATGTTGAAAACTGGAAAATTCCAGTTTATCAGTATGGGCGGGGCGATAAAGCATGAAAATTATCAACCTGTTGGGTTAGAAGAGTTTGGTGAAGATTGGATCATCTTTCCTACTGATGGTTATGGAAATCCAGATTCCTTAAGATCGATGTTAAGAACTCAAAGGCCAGACATGGTGTGGTTTATGACAGATCCAAGATTCTTCGGATGGTTGTGGGAGATGGAAAACGAAATTCGCTCACTGGTTCCGCTGGTTTATTACCATGTATGGGATAACTTTCCTTATCCCTCTTATAATAAGTCCTGGTATGATTCCACTGATGTTGTAGTCACCATTTCAAAACTTACATCCAATATTGTTCAAACTGTTGCCCCAAATGTTAAAGAGCGTTATTTGCCTCATGCGATACCCACAGAAGTATTTAAGAAAATGTCGAATATAGACGTACAACAGTATCGAAAGTCGAATTTAGGAATTGATGAAGACACGTTTTTACTCTTTTGGAACAATCGTAACGCCCGTCGCAAACAAAGTGGTTCTTTAATTTTTTGGTATAAAGATTTTCTCACAAAAATGAAAAAGGCCAATAAAGATGCTAAAGCAGTCCTTCTCATGCATACCGAACCTAATGATCCCAATGGACAAGATTTATATGCAATTATAAACAATTTGGGCCTGACTAACGGAGAAGTTAGAATTTCAACAGTTAAAGTTGATTTGGCTAATTTGGCTATGATCTATAACGCGGCAGACGCAACCATCGGCATTTCCGATGCAGAGGGCTTCGGTCTTGCAACTTTTGAATCTTTAGCTTGTGAAACCCCTATCATCGCCACTATGACAGGTGGGTTGCAAGAACAAGTTACAAAGATTGATAAAGTAAGTGAAGCAATCATGCTGAAACGCAACAATAAGGCTAAAAAGGTGATAGAATGTGAGCATGGTATAGGCATCGAACCTGCTTCTAAAGCTATCATTGGTTCCCAAGAGGTTCCATATATTTATGAAGATAGATTGGCTGGAAAAGATGTGACAAATGCACTTCTTAAAATGTATGAGTACGGCCCAGAAAAGCGAGCAGAATTAGGCAAAGCTGGAAGACAACACGTAATAGACAATTACAGCTTTGAGAAGTTTGCTAAAGATTGGGAGGAAGTTTTGCTTGAAACCCATAAAGAGCTTGGTTCATGGGATACTCGAAAGGGTTATACTGCATGGGAGATGAGAACAATATGAAAAAAGTTATAGTAAGAGGACCAGCGCTTAGCCAAAGCGGTTATGGTGAGCACACTCGCTTTGTCTTGAGGTCTCTTAAGAGTCGTCCAGATTTGTTTGACATTTATCTGATAAACATTAATTGGGGACAAACTGGATGGCTTCATGAAGACACTGATGAGCGGCGGTGGATGGATTTTCTTTTAGGAAAGACAATCAATCATACCCAAAACGGCGGTCAGTTTGACCTTTCATTGCAAGTAACTATTCCTAATGAATGGGAGAGGTTAGCTCCAATTAATATTGGCGTTACTGCCGGAATTGAGACCACTAAAATTGCTCCAGGTTGGGTACAAAAGTCGTTAGAGATGGACAAGATTATTGTATGTTCTAACCATTCAAAGTTTGGTTTTGCAAATACAGAATATCCTGCTACAAACAATGCTACCGGAGAAGAGTTCGTCGCTAAAGTTATGTGCCCCATAGATGTTGTGGGGTATCCTGTTAAAGATGTAAAGCCAGAAGAAATTAAATTAAACCTTAAGAATGATTTTAACTTTCTCACCATTGGTACATGGATTGTAAGAAAAAATTTAGAAAATACAATTAAATGGTTTGTGGAAGAATTTTATGATCGTGAGGTTGGTTTAATTGTAAAAACTTCTCTGGCAAAAAACTGTATCAAGGACCGCGATGTTGCCGAACATAGGCTTAAAGAACTTCTTAAACCCTACGGTGATAGGAAATGTGACATCTACCTCTTACATGGAGATATGAGTGAAGGTGAGATGACTTCTCTGTATCAACACCCTAAAGTCAAAGCTCTTGTTAATTTGGCGCATGGTGAGGGTTATGGATTGCCATTGTTCGAATCCGCCTATAATGGATTACCGATTATTGCCCCCAATTGGGGTGGTCAGGTAGATTTTCTACACATGCCCATTAAAGATAAGAAAGGCAAGATTAAGAATAAAGCAATGTTTACTGATGTGGCTTATGACATCAAGATGATCCAACCGCAGGCCCATTGGGAAGGAGTCATTCAAAAAGATTCTATGTGGTGCTTTCCAAAAGAGTGGAACTATAAAAAAAGCTTGAAAGATATAGTAAAAAATTATGGAACCGCAAAGGCACAAGCTAAAAAATTACAAAAATGGGTAATTGAAAATTTTGAGGAATCAAAACAGTATGAATCTCTTTGTGACGCGGTTTATAAACCTTCGGAGAAAGAAGAAGAGTGGAACAACTCAATCAATCAAGTAGAACTAACGTAAAATGTATATTTATTTCTGATTTTTATAAAACAGATTTAAGTAACAAAGGAGGCGCAGAAAATAATGATTCTGTCCTCCTTTCTCGTCTTCGGTCACTCGGTTATGAAATCGAAGAAGTGTATTCTCAAGATGCAACACCTGCATTTATAGAGCAAAATAAAAATAAAAAATTCATTATTAGTAATTTCATAAAACTCACAGAAGCTTCCAAAAAAAGCTTATATGATAAGTTTTACATTATTTATGAACATGACCATAAATATGTGCAGTCTAGAGATCCCTCAAAGTACCCTAATTTTTTAGCAAAACCTCACCAAACCATTAATAAGGATTTTTACAAGAACTCGCAAAGCGTTGTATGTCTTAGTGCAATTCAAGCCGAATGTGTCAGGAATAACTTAAATATTTCAAATGTAGATAACATAGGTTGCAGTCTGTGGTCTTCTAAAAAACTAGACTTTATACAATCCATCTCTGACACCAAAAAGGCTAAAGAATACTGTATTGTTAATTCTGGCAATATAGTAAAGGGGACAAAACAAGCTGTAGACTTCTGTAATAGAGGAGATTATCAATACGATTTGATACAATCTTCAAACGAAGAAGAGTTTTTAGAAATATTAGCGTCTTATAAAACGTTGGTTTATATCCCGACTGTTTTAGAGTCATTATGTAGGCTTGTCGTCGAAGCGAAGATGCTGAATTGTGGTGTTCTTACGAAAACAAAATTACTAGGAGCCTATTCAGAGCCTTGGTGGTCCTTGAATGGTATAGAACTTATTAATGCAATTCGGGAAAAGCAAGAATCAGCCATAAAACTTTTTTCTGATATTCTTTCACAACCATTAGCTTCGGAGAAATCAGGCCCAACCACAGATGTAACTGTCATCTTAAATTGTTATCGTCGCCCAGAATACTTGCAAGAGCAAATAGATGCAATTAAGAATCAAACCATGAAGCCGAAAGAGATTTGGATTTGGGTAAACGATCATAAAGATAACGAAGGTGTTGATTTTTCATCTCTTGGTGTAGATAGGGTTTTTCGAAACGATTACAATTGGAAATTTTATGGTCGTTTTGCAGGAGCCCTTTTGGCTAGCACGGACTTTATTGCTATGTTCGACGATGATACAATCCCTGGAACTCATTGGTTAGAAAATTGTTTCTCTACTTTTAGTTCTCATGAGGGTATCCTCGGCGGCGCAGGGGTTATATTAAAGGATGATAAGTATTTTGGTCATGACCGCTTTGGGTGGTCATCACAAAATAATGAAGTCGTGGAAGTAGATTTGGTAGGTCACGCCTGGTTTTTTAAAACAGAATGGCTACAATATCTATGGAAAGAGCGCCCATATATGTGGGATAACGGGGAAGATATACAATTCTCTTATTTGGCCCAAAAATATGGAAAAATAAAAACTTATTGCCCACCGCATCCATCCAATAACCTCAAGCTACACAGCTCCCTGAAAGGTTATAAACTAGGGGTAGATTCCAAAGCAACCTCGGCTACTAAAAACCACTCTATCTTTTATAAACAAAGAAATGATTGTGTAAAAAATGCGATTGATAATGGGTGGCAGACGGTTAAAATGAGAGAAGTGTAAAATGCTCGGAATCGCTTTTGGAACTAGACCAGAGTTCATAAAATTAAAGCCAGTGATGGATGCCCTACATGGGCAGAAGCCATTTAGGGTGATTTTTACCGGCCAACATAAGGATTTGGTAAACAATATACCCAACGAATTAGACTTGGTAGAAATCACAATCAACGATGGTCGTAATCGTCTCGACTCAATTGTGTCTTCTGTAATGAATTTAGAGTGTTTAGACGGGCTAACACACTTAATGGTGCAGGGAGACACCTCATCAGCATTTGCCATGGCACTGGCAGCCTTTCATCGAAAAATAAAAATTATACACTTGGAAGCAGGTTTAAGGACTTATGATTTTAATAATCCATATCCCGAAGAAGCAAACCGACAGCTGATTTCGCGCATAACAGATATTCATTTGTGTCCCACCAAATTGAGCCATGATAACCTACAAAACGAAATGACTCCAGGCCAGAAGCATGTTGTGGGTAATACTGTTCTGGATAACTTGGTCGATGTCCCCGTAACTTACAGTAATGAAGTTTTAATCACTATGCACAGGCGAGAAAATCATGCCATCATACCTCAATGGTTTGAAAAGCTGGAAACCATTTCCCTTCAGTATCCTTCTTTGCAATTTACATTTGTCTCTCACCCGAACCCTAATGTAAAGAAGCATTTGAGTAAATTAAACAATGTGCAAGTGATAGAACCTATGGGTCATAATGATTTTATTAATCGTTTGGCAGCTTGTAAGTTTATAATTACAGATTCTGGGGGACTTCAAGAAGAGTCTTCATTTTTAAGGAAATATAGCATTGTTTGTAGGCGGGAGACTGAAAGAAAGTCTGGGGTTGGTCGCTGGGCTAAACTATGCAAAAGTCCTGAAAATTTAGAGAGTTTGGTAAGTGAAATGGATTCTAAAGGAGTGCCTCCATCTAATTGGGTGTGCCCTTATGGCGACGGCACCTCGGCTCAAAAAATTTATAACATTTTGCAAGACATGTTATAATATATAGAATGAACTACAAAGCTGATTTCTTCAAGCTTTTAAAAAAGTTAAAAGAAAAAGAAAACTTTGCATATGTTAGGTATTCCGATGGTGAAGCTATTGTAATGCAGAACAAAAAACTTGTTCTTGCCAGCGAACACGTAGATGTGGCAGGGCAGCGTCTTGGTTTTGGTTATTCAGAACAAGATCACAAAGAGTTTATCCCTGAAAAACATGGTTTTGTAAAAGATAAATTAATTGAATCCTACAAATACAAAGCTGCAAATTATTTTGTGGGAAGCATCTGTGAATCATGTGATTGTGCCTCAAAGGAATACGCGAAATGGATGCAAGATGAATACGGCCAATTGGACGAGAGATACACTTCTGCTAACCTGCTTGTTAACGGAAATTATGCTGACTTCATAACGCATTTTGTACCCGCATTGAAGGCTCGCCAAAATGTAATTATTTGCAATGAACATGCAACATTTGATAATCTTCCTTTTGAAGTTGAAAAAGATTTTCGAGTAGGACAAAACTGTATTGTCAACGATCATCACCTTATTGACGATATTAAGAGTTATATCGATAAAAATAATATTAAAAATCACGTATTTCTCTTTTCAGCCTCTAGTTTAAGCGAAATTCTCATACATAGACTGTATGAACACAGCCCAGACAACACCTTTGTTGACGTTGGCACTACGCTTCACCCATATTTAAATTTAGAGATTGCCCGTGAATATCTGAAAGCTTATTGGAAAGGTTATCCTCACCCCAACTTATACAAGGAGTGTAAATGAAGTTTGTTCAGAATAATCCTAAATATCACGAATTTATAAGGAACTTGAGAAACGATCAAGAAGTGAAGAAGGGTTTTATTCAACAAGCATATATTGATGCACCTGTTCACCAAGAGCACATGAAAAAACATAGCAAGTGCTATCATATTTGCCTAATTGATGACGAGCCAGTGGGTTATGTGGGACAAATTGATGATGATATCCGTGTGGCCACTCTCCCGAACCATCAGGGTCAAGGAGTCGGCTCTTTTATGATCAATGAATTGATGAAAATATACCCTTCATCAATGGCCAAAGTGAAAATTAATAACCATGCAAGTGTAAAATTATTTGAAAAGTGTGGTTTTGAAAAAAAATATTATATTTTGGAAAAAACAAATGCTTCATAATCCTTATAAAATCGTACAAATGTTTGAGGAAGAGGTCGCCCATTATACCGGTGCGCCCTATGCTGTTTCGGTCAATAGTTGTACAAATGCATTGTTTTTATCGTGTAAATGGTGTGATGTGAACGGTAAAGAGGTGATAATACCGAAACGCACTTATCTTTCCCCACCCCAATCCATCCTTCAAGCGGGAGGAACACTTGTTTTTGAGGATATTAAATGGGAGGGGATATACCAACTTAAACCTTTCCCGATTTATGATGCAGCAAAAAGACTGACATCAGACATGTACATCCCAGGAACATTTATGTGCTTATCGTTTCACATTAAAAAGCACCTTAAAATTGGTAAGGGTGGTATGATACTGTGTGATAATCCAGAAGCTGTAAAGTGGCTTAAGGCCCGAAGATACGAGGGAAGGACCGATGGGATGAAATACCATGAAGATATGATTGGGGAAGAGGGGTGGAATATGTATATGACCCCCGAACAAGCTGCCCGAGGACTCACGCTAATGCAGAATTATCCTCAAGGTGTTCCCGATTTGCCTGAAGATCCGCCATATAGAGATCTAACAGAATTTGAATTATTTAAAAATATAGAGGTGAGAAAATGAAGATAGCATTTTGCCTGCACGGCTATGTTGCAAACAGTAATGGTGTGAATGGCGCAATTATGGCCAATCAATATATGAAAGACAGGATACTGGATCGTCACGACGTGGATGTTTTCATACACAGTTGGGACATAAAAAATAAAGATATTGCCCTGGATCTTTTTAAGCCCACAGAAAGCCAGTTTGAACTTCAAAATGAATTTGAGAGTGAACTACAGGGATATGACGAGGGTTGGTTTTTTGGCGATGCTAATTCTCCACCAGGAATGTATTCTACTAATACAATTTTCCGAGGAATGAGCTTCCTCTATTCTCGTAAAAGAGCATTAGAAATAAGAGCACAATATGAGAGGGATAATGATTTTAAATATGATGCAGTGGTGATTGCCCGGTTCGACATGGGAATGCGCGGTAAAGAACATTATCAAAAATATTATGCAACTGATTTTTATTTTAATGGCAATGCCAACATGGATAAATTGTATTCATGTTATTGGCAACAGCTAAATTGGGGAATAGCAGATCACTGGTTTTACTCAAGTTCAGATAATATGAGTGCGGTTGGTTCCTTATACGATTGTCTGGGAGACTATTATAACCCAGAAAGTGACTACGTTAAGTCAGTTACAGAGGCATGGCCAGAAAGCAACAGCGAGGATGAGTTTAGTAATGAAATGATGAAGTCTGAACGCTCTACCTTGTTGACTTCATTTCCTCGATGGGGGTGTATCGATAACCACAAATTGTATAAGTGGCACTTTATGCAAACTGGATTGTACGATCAGTGTGCGTTTGTAGATCCTAATAATGGAGAGATTTATGAGACAAGTAGATGATGTATCATTAGTGTTTTATTCCCACAGCACTTATAGTGATTTATGGGATATTTTTGTGTCGAGTGTTGACAAATATTTAACCATGGAATTTAAAAAATACCACTTTTTATGTGACGAGGGGCAAGTTGATGACAAGTATGAAACTCATCATTATGATAACAACGTACAATATTCTAAAAGGTTGTTATCGGTTATTGAAAAGGTAGAAACAGAATTTGTGGTGGTTCACCACGAGGATCACTTTTTCCACGCACCTGTAAATGAAGAAAAGTTTTTAATTTCTAAAAACGTTCTAAAACAAAATGATGACATTAGTTTTATCAAGTATGCTAAAGCTGGCACACCAATGGACATCATGAGACTTTCACAGCATAAAAACTACAAGAATTTTAACCTTATAAGAAGCGATTTTGATTATGTTTACACCGTTCAACCCAATCTATGGAAAACGTCTAGGTTAAAAGAAATATTAAACCGATTTGATTTAAATGGGTGGAAACTAGAAACTGACACCAGAGAATATTGTGTTCTTAATAATATCCAAGGATTGTGTTATTATTCTGGAAATGAAAGACAACGTGGAAAAATGCATTGGGACTCTTCTGTGTATCCTACGATTAACGCTATTTCTAAAGGTAAATGGACCATTTCTCACTATAAAAATGAACTCACACAAGTGACTGAAGAGCATAATGTAGATATGAACATAAGGGGGTATGATAATGGTTAAATTAGTTATTTTAGATGTAGATGGGGTCATGACTGATGGTCGAAAGTATTATGGAGTAGATGGGATGCCATTTGCAAAAACTTACTGCGACAAAGATTTCACAGCTATCAAGAGAATGAAAGGTGCGGGTGTTAAAGTCTGTATTTTATCTGGTGACAATACGGTAAACGAGGCGATGGCAAAAAATCGCAATATAGATTTTTACTATGCTCGCGGGAAGGAGAAGGCAGACTTCTTACCAGAACTAGAAAAAACATATTCATCAAAACCTGCTGATATGCTGTATATTGGTGATGATCTTTTTGATTCTAAAATCATGAAAGAAGTCGGCCATTCATTTTGTCCTGCTGACGCAAACCTACAGGTGAAGAGAGTCTGCGGCGAAAATAATATATTAAGCAACAATGGTGGGTGTAATGTTGTTGCGGAAATGGTTGAAGTTTTACTGGAACGGGGATTGATAAATGATTGCACAATGCAGGACATTGAGAATCTAGATAAAAAAGAGAGTTTTTGAAATGCATAATGTAACTTTGCTTGGCAAAAAGTATAATGATACCATACTCGACACAGGAAAAGTTATATTAGGTGAAACTAATGAGTGCATGGGATTAAGATGCCAAAACGGTGGTATTTATAATTTTTTGGCTCTTGAACCTAAAGATGTCAAGTTTACAGCTACCCCATGTGGCGAAAAAAGCGCCTATATTATTAGTGACTCTGCGAACTCACAACGAACCTCATTCGTGTTAAACATAACACCCTCGACACTTTTAGATATAGATCTCTATTGTGCAAACAAGGTGGCCGACAGAGTTCATGTTGCGTATCTAGATGATTTTGAAGACCTCGAAGGATTGCTCCACATCACCTCCCCTATGAGTGTAGATTTTTGCACAACAAATTCTAGGGAAAATTATTTAGATATTTTAGAGAAATGTGATGTTGCATTTGACTCAAGGGAGAGAAAACATCTTTACGAGAATATAAATATTAATTCTCACCTTATTTTACATGATGAATTCGGGTTTGAAATATTAAAAAATGGTAAATGTGTTCATCAAGAAAGCATGGAGCCTTTGGACAACTTGCATGTAAATGGCGCGGGTGACACATTTGCTGCTTTTTTTATTGAAAATTTTTTCTCACATGATATAATAAAGTCATCCCATATTGCAATGACAAGCACTACACAATTTTTAATCGAAAGAGAAGATAGAATAAATGAAAAAATATAATTTGCTACTACCAATCGCTGGCAAAGCACAGCGTTTTATCAATGAAGGGTACACAATGCCCAAACCTTTAATTATGTCGCGAGAAAAGCACATTATTGATTGGTCTATGGAATCAATAGATACTTCGGAATGCAATATCATATTCGCTGTTCGACTAGATCATATCAATAACTTCTCTATCGATAAAATTCTAAAGCAAAAATTTGGCAATGATATTGAGATTGTGGTCATTGATAAGGTAACTGATGGTTCAGTTTCCACTTGTCTGTTGGCCAAAGAACAGATTAACAATGATTTGCCCCTGATAATTTATACACCAGATGTTTATTTTGAGAATCAGTTTGTACCAAAAGACATCCCCACCGACTTGGATGGTTTTGTATTAACTTTTAAAGCTAACAGCGCAGCACATAGTTATGTGGAACTGGGTGATGACAATCTGGCCCTTCGAACAGCAGAGAAGGAAGTAATTAGTGAAAACGCAGCAGTTGGTGTTTACTATTATAAGACGGGCAAAATGTTTGTTGACTATGCCGAACACATGATCCGGGAGAATATTCGTACAAAAAATGAGTTTTATATTTGTCCAATGTACAACCTTATGATTGAAGATAACCTAAAGGTTGGAATCAGTCAAGTAGAAAAAATGCATGTCCTTGGAACTCCAGCAGAATTAGAGTTCTTTGTTAATCATGGTTCCGTCCGCTTCGGAGAAAAACCGGTAGCCATTTGTTGTGATCACTCTGGTTTTGAATTAAAAGAACAGGCAAAATCAATTTTAGAAAGTAATAATATTGCATACGTTGACTTTGGTACGTATACCGGACGAAGTTGTGATTATAATGAATATGTAGCTCAAGCAGCAAAAGCGATGCAAACAAACCTTTGTGATTTTGGAATTGGGTTTTGCCGCACAGGACAAGGTGTAAATATCCTGGCCAACCACCTAGAAGGTCTCCGCTCGGCTCTTGTGTTTGATGAATACACAGCAGAATATTCGATTAAGCACAATTGTGTTAACTTCTTTGCAGTTCCACAAAAGTACGTGACACCAGAACTCTTTGAAAAAATGGTCAAAAAATGGAAGACAACCAGTTTCGATGGTGGCAGACACATGACTCGTATGGCAAAAACAATAGGATAAGCAATGAAGAAGGACATCGAACTACATAAGAGATTATTAAAACTTCTATATGATCACCACGAAGAACATGTTGGCAGTTGCTTTTCGTGTGTGGATATAATCGATAATATTTTTGAAACTAAAGCTGACGATGATATTTTTGTTCTCTCAAGCGGCCACGCCGCATACGCACTTTACAGTGTGTTAGAAAAGTACCATTCACATGTAGATGCCGATGCGCTTGTTAATGCCCATGGCGGCCATCCAAACCGAGACGAAAAGAACCATATTTATTGTTCAGCAGGTAGTTTAGGTATGGGAATCATGATGGGTGTTGGCAGGGCTCTTGCTAAACCAGAGCGAAAAGTTCACATTTTAATGAGCGATGGTGAATCCACCGAGGGTTCTGTATGGGAGGCTCTTCGGTATATTGAGGAGAAGGGCGTCAAGAACGTGGAAGTTCATGTTAATGCCAATGGTTATGCGTGTTATGACGAAATGGATGTGGATTATTTAGAAAGACGATGCAAAGCTTTCTTACCGCGTATTAATTTCCACAGAACGGAGAAAGAAACTTTCCCTTTTCCGTTTCTCTACGGACTAGATGCTCATTATATTAAGATGAATGAGGAGCAATATAACATAGCGTTGGAGATTTTAGAAAATGAGCGTTAGAAAAACATTTGTAAAATTATTGCATGAAGAAATGAGGAACAATGAAGACATTGTTTTTGTTATTGGTGATTTGGGGTATGGTCATTTTGATAAAATCAGAGAAGAATTCCCAGATAGAGTTTTTAATCCTGGCGCAGCAGAACAGATGATGTTAGGGATGGCATGTGGCTTGGCCATGGAAGGTAAAATCCCCGTGTGCTATTCGATGACGCCGTTTATTTTGTATCGCCCCTTTGAGATTTTGAGAACCTATATAGATTACGAAAAGATTCCTGTTATTTTAATTGGCGCAGGCCGTGATAAAGATTATTCTACTGCTGGCTGGTCACACTGGGCAACAGATGATAAAATACATTTAAGCGGTTTTAAAAATATTGAACAAGTATGGCCAAATGAGGAAGAGTTAGAAAAGAGTTTTCACTCAATAATTGAATCTAGAAAGCCATATTATATTAATGTCTCAAGATGAGCAAATAGTTGAAAAAACTGACTTAGTTATTCAAGGGCCAATCACCACCCACACCCTCCCCGCCATAGAAAGGTTGGGCGACTATCTAGAGTTATTTGAAAATGTTATTTTTTCTACATGGGATACTTCGGAATTATCTGAAGAATTTATTAATGAATGTAAAGAAAAAATCAAGTCTCACGATTTAACTTATACAGAAACTACACTACCAGATCGAGATAGTGTTAAGACATTAAATGGAGCTAATAAACGAGGAACCTTTCTTTATTCAGTGGTCTCTACACATGCTGGCTTAAAAAAAGCAACCTCGCCTTTTTGTATTAAGATGCGAAGCGATGAGTTTTATGGAGATTTCCGCACAATGTTAAAACAAATGCATCTTAACAAAGAAAATATGGTTTGTGGGAACATATTTCATCGTTCATCATACCGCCACAACTTTCATATCGGGGACCATGTATTTGGTGCGCAAACAAAATATTTAAAAAGTGCTTATAATTTTTTGATAGAAAAATATTTTTCTTGTGAGTCGCTGCAAGCCGACGAATCGTGGGTTTCGGGAAACAGTGGTATAAGTGCCGAAGTTATACTATCCCGAGCTTATATGAGATCGGTGATATTGGGCAGCTCACCGCCCAAGTCTTTGTCAAATGATTGGGGTTCATATGAGTTCGCTGATTTTTTCGATGTAATTGACATCAATACACTTGGAGAGTATCAAGCCCGTCATGGCCACAAAAATACCACATACACTCATACTAAAAACAAGTTTTAATGCAAAGGAAAATAAATGTTTATAAATAATGATAAGGGAATCGTTTTTGCCCATAACCCCAAAACCGCTGGTAGTTATGTTCACATAGTTTTAAAAGACTGGGTTGGACTTCGAGGTGCTGAACGATCAGATCCTGAACCTATAATACATCACCAGCCTTTAAAAGAAATCCTGGCCCAAAATCCCGCAGCCAAAAGCTATTATAAATTTACTTGTGTTAGAAACCCTTGGGAAAGAACGCTTTCGATGTATTGTGATTTTACACAGAACCGGGGGAATATTTATTCGGGCAAAATCCATACAGACAAGCCACTTCTATCGGAATTTAAAGATTTTACCGAATTTGTTATTAATTTAGAGAGTTCTGGTTGGGTTAACGATATCCACCTGAGCCCTCAACATACCTACACGCATATTGATGGTGTTCAAGTGATTGATTATATTATGCGTCATGAAAACTTTGCAGCTGACTTTCAAATAGTTAGGGAAAAATTTAACATCCAAATGAGTGATAGGAATGCCAACACAAAACATAGACCCAGTAAACATGGAAAGTATACTGACCACTATAACGATGAAACAGCAAAAGTAATATCTAAAATCTACGAACAAGACATTAAACTATTGGGGTACACATATGGAGGCTGAAGTTAAAAATAATTGCATTGTTTCCCAAATTCATATTCCAGATTATGATCCGCAAGGCTCTTTATCGGCTGCCGACAAAAAAGAGATTGTAGATACCAATATTTTTCATTTACGTAAATATAATCCTGATTCCTATATTATTCTCGTTGGACATGGCCACCGACCATATGACAAAACTTTAAAGATGTGTGATCATTATATATGGGAACCCCTTTATCCCCTGGATGCTGGCGGTAGCGTTATTTCAATGCCTGCACAATACAAGTCTGTCTCTAAAGGCATTAAACATGCAAAAGAAAACGGTTACGAATATTGTCTTAAAACTCGCGGAGATTCCATTGTCTCAAAACCAAAAATAGTTAAATTTTGTCACGATATATTAGTAAAAGAGGAGAAAAAAATTCTTCTCACTCAACAAACTGGATTCTCGTTATACAAATTTGGTGATTGCTTTATGTATGGGGAGATGTCACTAATAGATTCGATTTGGGATCTTAATAATTCTCCCTTTCATGCAGATGGGTTGAGGCATACAGGCGCATCTTTCGTTAAACATTTCACAGGACAATTCCCACCATCTCAATATTCTGATTCTCAAGTATTACACAATGGTGACAATTGGAATGACATGCTTCGGAGATACTCTTCATTTCGGGATATTTCTACACTAGGCTTTTGTGACTTACGACATAACTTTAATAAATTAAAGAGCGACTGGGACAACAATAAGAATAAGATTTTAGACAACACTTTTAACTTTAAACAAATTTGGTGGGGTGTCGCAAATGGGTGGCATCGCTTCGACGAGGATGGCAAATTTCTAGGGAACGGGAACATTTGCTCCTGGTCATACAACGAAGATAAGTTTTACGGAAGATAAGAATGATATTAATTGCACACAGAGGAAACATTTCAGGCCCAAAACCAGATATGGAAAACAACCCAGATTACCTACAAAATACTATAAGTATGGGTTATAATGTAGAAATAGATGTATGGAAGATTAAAGGTGATTTTTATCTGGGACACGACAAACCAGACTATAAAATTGACTTCGGTTTTTTAAGAAGTATTAAGATGTGGTGTCATGCAAAGAATTTAGAAGCCTTGGAGGTTATGTTAGATAATGATATAAACTGCTTTTGGCATGAAAATGATGACTTCACTCTTACAAACAGTGGTTATATTTGGACATATCCAAAAAAACAAGTCACCCCTAAATCTATCATCGTCTGTCATGATTTAGAAAATACTAAAAAAATGTCACAATTGGACATTAGCGGAGTGTGCAGCGATTTTGTAGCACTGGTATAAATGGATACCCGAAAAAGAACACTAACAAAGGCATTAAGTTGGAAGTTGATTACTTTCATCTCTTTAGCAATTATTGTTTTTATCAAAACAGGTTCGCTTCAACAGGCCGTTGGGTATTCTTTGATTTACCAGGTATATACATTCTTTATGTTTAATGTTCACGAGAGGGTTTGGAATATGTTTAGATGGGGAAAGAAAAAGGGCTTAATGATTCAAATGACCGGTCTATCCGGTGCTGGAAAATCTACTATAGCTCAAGAAGCAGCAATTATATTAAGAAAAAAAGGCTATAAAGTCGAGTTGATTGACGGAGACTATTATAGACAGCATCTGTGTAAAGATTTGGGCTTCTCCAAAGCTGATAGAAACGAAAACATCCGCCGACTTGGTTTTGTCGGTAACGTGTTGTCGAATAACGGGGTCATATGCATCTTGGCTGCGATCAATCCTTACGAAGAGGTTCGTAAAGAAATTCGTTCTATGGGAAACTACGTTAAAACTGTTTTTGTCAAGGCCGACATTACAACTGCGATTGACAGAGATCCTAAAGGGCTTTACAAAAAGGCACTCTTACCAGACAACCACCCTGATAAGATTCCTAATTTCACAGGTATTTCGGACCCATTCGAATCTCCGCTGGTATGTGACCTAACTCTAAACACCGATAAAGAGTCTGAACGACAGTCAGCCAATAAGTTGGTAAAATTTGTGCTAAAAAACACATGAAAAAAGTTGCAACACAATTTAAGAACAACACCATTGCTGTTGATTTTGACGGAGTAATTCATCAATATTCTAAAGGTTTTCAAGGTTTGGAGAATGTCTATGACCCTCCCATGCCTGGTGCCGTAGAATCCCTCCAAAAGTTGAAGGATATGGGGTATCGCCTTATCATTGTGTCAAGCAGGACAGTTGAGCCTATCTTGAATTGGTTAGATAAATATAATCTTGGTCATTTTTTTGATGATGTGACAAACATCAAACATCCAGCCAAGTATTACATTGATGATCATGGTTTAAGATTTGAAAAAAAACTTTCTAATGCCTGGGAGAATGTGATAGAATTTATAGAGAAAGAGGAAAATAATAATGAGTAACAAAAGAGCAATGTTTGTGGGCCGATGGCAACCCTTTCACAATGGCCATAAATGGTTAATTGGGGAAAAACTAAACAAAGGCATTCCGGCGCTAGTATGCGTTAGGGATATACCACCCGATGAGAAAAATCCGTTCACCACTGAACAGACAGTAGAGATGTTAACAGAAGCATATCGCGATGACGATGTAGTGGTGATTTCCATTCCAGATATCGAGAGTGTAAACTGGGGACGTGGTGTTGGTTATGAAACTAATGAACATAAACCACCCCAAGATATTGGATTCATCTCTGCCACGCAAATTAGAAAAAAGATTGCAGAAAAGGATGATACCTGGAAAGAGAATGTAGATTCAAAAATACATGATTTAGTGGTAAAATACTTAAAGTAAGATATGAAGTTGGTCGTAATTACAGGCTGTTTGGGTTTTATTGGCTCACATGTAACTCGCTCTTGTCTTGAGAAAGGCTGGCAAGTGTACGGTGTGGACAAGTGTACCTATGCTGCAAATCTGGAATTACTAGAAGAGTTTGGAGAAAACACAAACTTTTTCTTTGTTGAGAAAGATATCAAAGAGCTTGATTATCTTCCTGATTGTGATTATATTATAAACCTGGCCGCAGAAACTCATGTTGGAAACAGTATCATTGAGAGTAAGGAATTTGTAGAGACCAATGTGCTTGGTGTGAAAAACTTGTTGGATCTAATAAGAAACAAACCAAACAACGTTTGTCAGCGACCAATATTGTTCCATATCAGCACAGATGAGGTGTATGGGGATATCATTGGAGATAATCATAATGAAAACTCTATTTTAAACCCAAGCAATCCTTATTCTGCTTCGAAAGCATCTTCAGACATGATGATTCAAGCTTGGTCAAGAACATATGGTTTAGATTATATAATTCTTCGCCCAACTAATAACTATGGAGTCGGGCAATATCCTGAAAAGCTGATTCCTTTGGCCACGAAACTTCTCATGAGAGGCAAAAAAATCCGTCTTCACGATGAGGGGTTGCCCGTGCGAAACTGGTTACATGCAAAAGACACATCATCTGCCATTTTAAAAATCATAGAAAAGGGAAAAATTAATGAAGTATATAATGTCGCTGGTGGTTTTGAGCAGAAAAATATAGACACAGTTAGAAAGATTATTAATTCATATTATAATAACAACGCATTCGAAGATTATGACAACTGGAAAGAGTGTCTAGATCTGAATCACAAACGTCCTGGCCAAGATGTACGATATGCCCTGGATGACAATAAGTTGAGGGAATTGGGGTGGAAACCGGAATATTCTTTTGACGAAGAAATAAATAAAATAGTACAGTTTTATAAAAATAATTTTAAATGGTAAAGGAGAAATAACATGAAATTATCAACACAAGCAGTAGCATCGGTCATGATGGCTTTACAAAAAGGAATCATGGAGCAGGTAGACATAACAGAAGTCCTCCAGGATTTTGAGTTGGCAGATACACCAGAAGGTTTGGTGGTAGAAAACCCACCCGTTGTCAACGTTACTGCGGAGACTGCTGCCGAAGAAAAGCAGGCATAATGCCAAAATATCTTTATTATTGTAATGAATGTGACGGAGAGTTCGAACACAAACACTCGATCAAAGAGACGCTAGAAAGTTGCACCCTTTGCACTCGTAAAGGTGGTTTGCTACGTCGGCCCTCCAGCATATTCTTAAGCAAGACAAAAGATACCACTTCATACAAAGAAAAACCAGGAACCCTGGTTAAAGAAGCGATTAAAGAAGCCAGCGAAGAACTGAAAAAGGGAAAAAGGGAAATGGCGACGAGGGAATATAAAGATGTTGAATGAATGGATTATCTTGGGCGGAATCTTATTGGTAGTTTCGGTCTCGATCAATATAGTTTTAATTTCTTATGCTCGCAACAATATAGTGAGAGTGTTCACAATTGCCGAAGAAGCATCAGAAATTTTTACACGATTAGACTCCTACCAAGAGCATTTAAAAAACGTGTATGAATCACCAACTTTTTATGGTGATGATGTCCTTGGTGGTCTTCTAGAGCATTCCAAGGCTTTGAATGAATTTCTGGGTAAATATGACGAAATCTACTCTTTCACACAGCCAGATTTAATAGAACAACTCGAAGCCGCCACAATCGAATTACAGGAACAATATGATCAAGAAGAAAAAGCGCAGGCGTAAGAAAAAAAATCAATATTTTACACAGTTTCATGAAGACGCGATTGTAGAGTACACAGGGTCAGATGACAACCATCATCGAAACGAGCTTTATAAGAACATCATACAACCTGTATTCAAAGAGATGATTAACAAAATTGTCTTCACTTATAAGTTTACTAATCTTCCCAACGTAGACAGCCTAAAAGACGAGTGTGAAATGCACCTTGTCACCATTTTAAGCAATTTTGATCCAAGTAAAGGCTCCAAAGCCTTTTCATACTTCAGTGTTATAACTAAAAACTGGTTCATTGCCAAGGTTAAGAAAACCGCAATTCAATTACGACGTGAAGCAGGTTATGAAGAAATCTCCAAGAGAGTAGAGATGGATAAATTAGCCATATATAATACCTATGATCGAGATAGGGAAAAGAAGGAATATATGGAACATCTCTGGGTGGAGATAAGGAAATGGGAAAAACAAAATCTTAAAGAGAATGAGAGAAAAATTTTAGAAGCTATCAAAATCCTCTTTACAGATGCAGAGACTATCGAAATTTTTAATAAAAAAGCTATTTACTTGTACATAAGGGAAATTACAAATCTCAACACCAAACAGGTTTTGAACAGTTTAAACAAGTTTAGATTTGAGTATGCAATTTTTAAGAAGAAATGGAACGAGTAAAGAAAGATTTTGAAACATTAGCAGAAGAAGCCATAGACAATATTAGAGCAGATCGTGATCAAACCAAAGAACTGCTCAAGGACTTGGTTAAATATCTTTCCTCTGATGAGCATCGCCACAAAGAAGTTGGCCTCATCGCCGCAAAATATGTGGAAACCCTCCAACGTTCTAATGAACAATTAGTTAAAATAGCAACCCTCCAAAAGAAAGGCGAGAAAGCTAGTATGGATCTGTCCCAAACTGAAAGGGATGAAATATTTGAACAACTAAATAAGGAGCCTGCATATGTCAAAGAAGACAAAGAAGATTCTTAATGGTGATTACGATATATTCCCCAAAAATGCTGAAAAGTTCCCCGATGAATTTTTAAGAACTGGCACGACCTTTACTGATCGTTGGTCGCAAATAATACGGGAAAGTTATAAAGCTGATAAAAAAGAAATTAGTCACCCAGTTCCGGGAATAGTTTTAAAAGTTGTAAAAAGCGGGAAGTTAACCCCCGGTGGCCCAAGGTCAAAGATAAATATGATTTCCGATGCAAATAGTCAAACCTGTTTAAAGATGTGGGTTCACACCTCTTTTGATGACGCATTGTCAGTTCCACGGAACTTTATAAATCCTGGTGATGAAGAAGATCTTATTTATGAGCATTTTATTTTCGAAGCACAAAATGAAGAACTTGATAAGATTATACCAGAAGCAGGAGATATCGTTCAAGTAATCCATCCATGGGCTTGGGGATTTACTAACAAAGTGGGTCTTTATGTCGGCAAACTGGCGACAGGAACTGCACCAACATTTGAACCCACTTCCAACAAATTTAAAAATAAAAACAAGCGCAATAAGAATGTCCCTGAATCGTGAGAGGTAAATTAGATGAGTTTTAAAAAAGCAACAACTATCTCTGGGTTGAGCGAAGAAGCAAAGAAATCCTTTGATAAAAAAAGTAAGAAGGATACCAAATTCCTTCAAGGTATTGGTGGGGATCCACTTATTGAGCCAGTCCCAGAATATATTCAAACTTCCACTGAAAAGGTAATCAAGAACGACAACAACTCCTGGATTGTTCTTGGACGCGACCGCCCCAAAAGTAGGCTTAGCGGGTATGGAGGTCGTGGTGACACCCAAGCCGCAGCAATTGATATTGTGGTAGGTCGCATGGGCTCATCAGTTGTCTCATACAACGCGAACAACGAAAAGATTTGGACAGATCCTGATTTTAAAAAAGATGCAGCAAGAATTTATATAAGTCAAAAGACAGATATTGATGCTAACTTTGGACTCGCTCCAGGAAGTATCGGTAGTTTTCTGGCGGTTAATGATAAAGAATTTTCACTTACAACCAATCCAAACGTTCCTCCCTCCACCACCACAAAACCTCTTCCACGCTCTGGAATTGCACTCAAAGCTGATGGGGTTCGTATTATTGCGAGAGAGGGAATTAAACTTGTGACGGGTATCGATTCGATCAACTCGCAAGGCGGAACAGTTCGTTCTGTCGCAGGAATTGATGTAATCGCGGGAAATGATGATTCAGACTTGCAACCTTTTGTGAAGGGAGCAAACTTAAAACAAGCATTAGTTCGCCTCATTGATCACGTTGATAGTTTGGCCGGAATTGTAGATTCGCTGTTGATGCACCAAATGTCCTTCAACGAGGCAGTGACAAACCATTTTCATCATTCACCATTCTATGGCAAAATGACAACGGTCTCCCCCACTGTCCAATCCGCTGGCGCAAAAACAATGATTGACCATTTAAGTCAAACAAAAAGGTCAGTTGGAATGTTTAAGACAAACTTGAGATCTTTTCAGCTAACCTATTTAGATGAGATGGGTGATCGTTATATTAACAGCAGGTTTAATCACGTAAATTAGTTATGCCAATTGATACAACAAAAGATATTAATCCTCTAATCAAAATTGATTGGACAAAGCAAAAAGATAACGTTGGTTTTTTTCAAAAAGCCGAAGGTGATTTGCCTGATAGATATTCAGTCGTTGTTACAACCGAATATACCACCACAGATGGCAGCGATGCTAGACTTGAAGAAATAAAAGATAGTGCCACTCCCCCTGGCTTTCAGAGTCTTTTGTATTACTATGAAAAAGAAGATGATCCTGACAGTTCAAAACTTGGAGCTTCCTTTGCCGAGGACTGGTTCTTATCCGAAAGACCACTATCTCCTATAAAAATTTTGGTTTCAATCCCATCTATAGTAATTGACTCCACACTAAAGGATATACCACCCCCCACGTCGCTTCCAAACCCCGAAAGTGAGATGTATTTTAACACTTTTGAACTTGAAAAGAAGTTTAAGGGTGTTATTGAGCTGTTGACAAAATACAACTCAAATATTCAAAGATTCAAAGGAAAAGTAGAGGGCCTTGATTTAAGTTATGAGATCAATGTTTTCTCGAATTTCTTGAGTATGATGTCTTCATTGATGAGGGTTAACGGATATTCTTATTCCAGTTCAAAATCTGATCTGATTGTTTTTGGAATCGACGAGCAGTATAAATTTTTATATGCCCAAATAAACGATGGCACAGGCTTTAAAACTCTATATAAGGGGTTTAACAAATTCTTAAATTCTTCTTTTGCAAAGAATCAAAGGTCTGTTAACCTCTTATCCCATTTTGAAGCGATCTATGAAATCTATTTTAAAAATGATAATGTTCCGATGGAACAATTTTTTGATCAATATATTTTAAACCCTCCCACTTATGAAATGTCTGCTTCTCCCCGCCGCAGTTGTGAAACCAAAGGAGTCGGATCTGAAAAGGGAGCTACCGCAACAGACAATGCTTCTGCGCAAAAAACGACCGCTGAATTAGAGAGTTTTATTGCACTCCAAAGTTCTGATGAGCAGCGAGAAAATCTTCAATGCGTTCTCGATACTTCAGCAGAGTTCGTAGGTGATGAAGTTCTTACGCGATTAGATAGTATTTCTGACTTTTTAGAGCAAGGAACGGCCATTTTAGGAACCAATCCCACAGATTATTTAGCTGATAATATGTGGAGTCGGCTTTTAAACAAAATTCCATTACAAAGTTTAATCGCTGGCGCAATGGAGTGTATAGGCTTTCGAGGGTTTGAATATCTCGATCAGGCAAAAGCATTGCTCAAACAATCGGATTCATTTCTGGATAATGTCTCCACCTTGTTGCAAAAACAACTTCCAACGATATCAGTCCCAGACGACTTTCCAGTTGTAGATTATATGCTGGATTTGGGTAAGCAAATAGTAGCTGGGATTATAGATGCTGTTGTAAATGTTTTAATTCAAATGCTTATTGAATTGATTAGGCAATTGTTGGACGCTTGTAAAGAGTGCGCATTGGCTAATGAAGACAGAGCTTCAAGAAATGATGCAATGAACTTTGGAGCATTTAATGTAGCAGATTCTTTAATTAGTAATTTAATTGTTGGGACAGTATCCGATATTAGTTCGACTGTTTATGAAGGCACTGGCGCTTCTGGTCTTGCTGATGAAGTAATGGCTGAAACAAAGCAATGGGCAAGAAATCCATTCTTACTTGCAAATCATATTGATGAAGATCTTGGAGAAGTTTTAGGTTACGGTAAAACCAAAGACCTAACAAAGAAAAGGATTGAAGAAAAGATTGAAAATGCCAAAACTGATTTCACCGGATATGTTGCTACTGCATCTAGTGTGTTGACTCCTGGGGAAATTGGCAATCTTATGCTAGGGTGTGCTGTGGGGCAGGAAGCCCAAGACATAATCCTTAAAATATTGGGCAATTATCCCGATCTTAAAAGAGCTTTGGCCGGAGAGGGAGAAGTATCAGTACCACAAATTAAAAAATTATGGGAAGATATGGGAAAGATCGTCGGTGTTCCCACTGTTTTACAAAAGATTAAAGAAGTTACTGATGCACTTCCAGAATCAGCGAAGTGTTTATGTGATGCTGACGACCGTGCAATGAGAACACAACTCTTGCAAAACAAAGGGTTGTCTCCTGACCAGATTGATGATCAAATCCGAAAATCAAATGATCGGAGAAAACAAAGGCTCGAAGATTTATCTAGTATGTTGGAGTCGGGCAACCCCCTCAAACATGCCATGCCGGAGATTTATTGCACAGTAATTTATCGTAATTCTGCGGGAGAAGTTGTTCCGAAAGCGAAGACGATGGTAAACCCCCTCGACCCTCAACAAGTCATTTCAAGAGAAAATGGTGAAGTGTTATTGTCGGAAGTAAAAAAAGGCTTGATTGAAAGAGACCATCCGTCATTAACCTTTATGATGGACAGGGTATTGAATACTGTTTATGATGGGGTTACAATGACCTTTAATCAGGATATTGATGGGTTTTTACCCAATTTATCCAAAGAAACGTTCGTTGAAAGGGAAATACCGCGTACAATCACGATTGATGATAACGGAACCACCAAACTTGTTTTAAATCCAGAGTGGACAAAACTCGTAAAAGATCCACAACTAAATTATTCTTATGGTGCTTTACCATATGACGCGGCGGTTCCAGGTCGGAATTATATTGAATATGACGAGGATGGTGATCCTACAGAGAAGCTCATAGTTAAAAATTCTATTGGTGGTATTGACGACGATGAGGCTGACTATTATAATCGTGATGCTCGTTTAGATTGGGGAACTGTTATCTATGAGGACGGAACTTCAGGTTCTTTTAAGATTCGAGATCGATTAATCGCTGGCAAAATGCTCTCTGGACAGCAAGTTCCGACAGCAGAACAGGAAGCGACATGGGAAGCCACACAAAAATTACCTGGCGATGGCTCTCGCTTGACTATAGGTGGTCGAAAACGCCCAGAAGAATATGGCGTGGGTTCATCAGATCAAAGAATGGCCGAGTATTCTCGTCGTTATGGATACTCTCCCATCCCTATCAAAACCAGGGAAAAAGGACCATCCAAATTTGCACCAGGCATTCAAGACGCTTTCTCATCAATGTGTAGTGATCCTAGATTATTTGACATATCGGACAGGCAAAACAAATATCATTTATATAATTTTCAAGTAGATAATAACATTTTTGATGCGACAGGTGTGGGCAGTGAAGTTCAAAAAG
>TARA_R110002012_G_scaffold310228_1_pt1 | contig 25748 bp, 11 predicted proteins | sample TARA_R110002012 | Tara Oceans TARA_R110002012 (sample SAMEA4396515) | marine metagenome | biome: Westerlies Biome; feature: [DCM] deep chlorophyll maximum layer (ENVO:01000326); material: water (ENVO:00002006), including particulate matter (ENVO:01000060) such as... | depth 40 m | reverse complement strand
CCTAATATCATAAATCTAATTTTAACTTAAAAGTATAATCTTGTTCAACTGTTTTCTTTACAGGGTTAGCGACTTTTGCCACAGCAATTAGATTTCTATCCTCATCATACACTCCAATCGAACGTATATAAGTCACCGCATCAAAGCTAGCTGAGTAGGTTGAGAAAGAGCTAGAAACAATGTTCTTGACATTTACATTCTGATCTTCTATGTATATGTTAGATCCCGTTGTGTTGATATACTGGCTCTTGCTGTTAGTCCCGGTCTGGACCAAATAAGTTGGATTATTGCTCCAATTTAGTTCATTTTTAGGCGCGTAAGCAAACATAGTCAAGGTTTCTTTTGGCTGGGTGCCTTTAAATTCTAATTCATAAGCAGATCCTGTAATCGGCTGACCAGCAGTGGCAATCTTTTCATACGAGGCAAAGTGAATCCACCGAGCGTTATCAGAAACCGCCGCAGTGGCTCCGGCAAGAGGCTGGATGTATGGTTCTTGTTCTACACTTAAGCTGCCGGTGCCTGTAAAAACAAGGGCGCCTTCCTCATAAAGAACAAAACCAACAACGGTTCCAATGCCTTGGGTTGTGTTAACCTGCTCTATTAACTCTCCGTTTTTGTTAACGTCAATAGCTTGTGCGATAACTTCCCCACCTTTATAAAACGAAGCAGTTATAGAACCCGGCGAGATTTGATTTCCATAAAAAATATTATCATAAGTTATTAAATTTAATGATTGTTTTGGGCTTACTTTAGAGGCATCAGTTCCGGCTGTTGTTTCGTCCTTTGTTGATTGAGGGAGCCCATCATTATTAAAATAAAGTCCAAAATCGAATGAAGGGGCGCGATTCCTACGAGAATCAATTGAATTTTTCAGTGATAGAAATTTAAAAATTGTGGTCGTAGACGTATAATCTGTACTATAAGTTGTTCCAGTGTTATAAACAAACTCTCTATTCAGAGTAAATGAAGAAACTGCGTTTCCAGTTACAATGTTACTATTGCTTGCTTTACTAAATCCTGCCGGTAAATTTGTTGTGACAGTTAAGGCGGATGATGGGGTTAAGTTTAAATCCCCAATCCTAACGCTCCCTGTTTCATAAATTCCAGTATCAGTTTGATCGTTGATAAAAAGACTGCCGCTATATAAAGCAAATTTATATTTCGGTCTAGCTATTGTTGTATTTTTGAAAACATCGTTTTGTTTAAATTTGTACATAACATCTTAGTAATCAATTCTCATTTTTAAAGATATCTCGTTTGATGGAGTTTTCTTAAGAGGTTCGCTCAACTTACCAACTGCCAATAATTGATTGTCTGCTGAATAAAGACCAACGGTAGTAATGTAAGCAACTGAAGGGTTGCTAGCTTTGCCATTTTTGACTCTAATTTCACTACCTGTGACATACGATGGATTGTTGCTGTAATTAAATTCATTTGGACCAGCGTTAACAAAGTAGCTAGTTGAATTAAGTTCTGTAACATTGTTAAATTGAATATTGCCTATACGATTGCGGAATCCATTGTTAATATCGTTGATAGTACCAGAAAGCATAGCTTGCTGCGCAGTCTGGGCGGTTGTCACCGTAAACCCTGATCCACTTGTTAACTCAGTTCCAAACACATCTGCGCTGGCTGATACAACAAGAAGTCCAGCTTGGTAATAAAGTATTCCGACATTTGAAAAAGCAGGGACTGTTGCTGTAGTGCCCGTTTGGAGCAGAGCATATTCTCCCATTGGAGAGTTAGTCTTATAGGTAGCCTCATTACCCTCGACGACGTGTGCGTCAGAGTATGTCTTTGGAGTCCCGTTGAACGGATCAGCAAAAGAGCCGGTACCGATCGTGATTCTGAAGGAGCCTTTCTTAATCTCGTCTTTCATTAAAGTTCTAGAGAAGTCAATAAACAGCGCGCTATCAAATTTTGGTGGGAATGTATTTGGTGGATTTAAAACACCACTGACATTAAACTCAACCGGGTTTTGATTTGTGTCATAGCCAACATATTGTTGTGAGAACTGACGATAAATATTATTCTTAAGAGATGCTGACTCGTGTGCTACTGGCGAAGCAGCAGCAGCGTAGCCGGCAGTCATACTAAACATAAAGTTCGCAGAGGAGCTTAAATGTGGATAGTCATATACATCGATATGATCACCAGTGCTGGTGAAATATTTAATATTTTCCTCGTTTGGAAAAGTTCCATAGGTCCCTTTAACTATAGTACCAGTGACTGGAATTTGTTCGCTGAGAACTTCTACAGAAGAGACAACCCTGTTTGGGTCTAGTGTTTTGAAAACTCCGTTATTAGACATTATTTAAACTCCGTTTTATACCTTTCTAATTACTTCCAGTGGGACTGTAATTGTGTAACCGTAAGCAAATGTTGCTACCTTCACACTTGTTTGAATGACTTCCATTTGTACGCCTGAACTAGCATAATTAGTAACATTTCCAATCTTATAGGTGGTAAACATGTTATCTTGATTAGTGGCATTAACTACGAAAGCTGATGCCAAGGCTCTATCAGTGCTTGGACCTTTGAATGGTGACACTTCTTGAGTTGACGCTCCAGGCGCGAATAAAGTTGGGTTTCCTGCTTTTGAAACAGGGTATGTTCTTAGGAACTCATCACCTGAGAACAAATTTGATGTTGCGGCAGATGCGACGATGCTAGCCGCAGTTCCGTTTGCGGTGCCCGGTTGAACTAGTTGTAAAAACCTATTGTCAAGCGTGATATTGTATTTGTTTTCATCTAAGCTTGGGTCCAATGGGACAAAGGGGTCCTCTTGTGGATTATTGCTGATAGCACTATTGATCCCTAGAGGGGTTCTAACTTTTATGCCCACCGATGATAGTCTAGCGTTTCTGCCGTCGATAAAACCGATTGGAAGGGCGTTAGTCCCGGCTGTTACCAATGCGTTATAAGTCGCATCATCAGCAACAATAGCAAAGGCATTACGCCCAGAGGCTAAAGCAGAAGATCTATCTGTGATACCGTCGTCAAGCTTGAGTTGTGGCAAATAAAGAATTTGCGGATCGCCGTCTACAGAGGTCAATGTGAACAGTTTGGACTGTAGAGAGATACTAGCATCAGTGTGAGCAATCTCGACTGGTGTTTGTAAAATTGTTAAATCATAGTAAGCTGATCCACTAGTATTAGTGCCATCATATAGTCCATAATTAATCTCTTGGTCGCCTAAAGCAAATTTTGTTGGTTTGAAAGTACCACCAGCCAAACGTTTTCTGCCTTCTGACGTAAGGACAACATCTAGTAAAATGTCGCCACTATTATCTAAAAATGCCATTTTTTATCTCTCCTTCAAATAAATAGTCGTGTTCCATATTAAATAGTTAGTTTATTTTCTCGTCTACCAATTCTGCGTTCTCTTTAATAACTTTTAATAACTTTTTAGATGAAATTTGCTGAATCTCCTGGGTGTATTTTAAGTTAATATCAAAAGCCCTCTTTGTCTTCTTTGACCGAATACGGATCTTGAACTTCGGAGGTGCTTCTGTTGCGCCTTTTGTATTGCCCTTTTTAATTGTTGAAAACAGTTTTAAAGTTCCAACCTGTTCAGCATTATTTGCTAAAGTTTCGTCAAAACTTGGTTTAATCTTGATTAATTTTTTAAACGTTTTGGTAGTTGTTTTTTGTTCTTTTATAACAAACTCATAAGGTTCTAAGTCAGCATAAGTATATCCTGAATCGTTCACAAGCTTAAGTCTGAAAACTGGACTAGCTGCTGAATATAGACCTGTAAAATCTCTAGTGGCGAAAACATACCAATAATCTTTGTTCGGTAATACTGGATCTAAAATTTCAGCGGTAGACCAATCAATACTTACATTTTTAGCGGTTTCATTCAGAATCAAATCTGATAAGCTATTTGGCTCAACATCGCTTCTAAACATAATAACGCTTTGTAAATCCCCTTGGGATCTAGCCAATACAAAGTCCTCACTTCCCGACTGTTCTTTAAGCTTGTTCATAACTGAAGTGCCATTTAGAAATGAAATCATTGAATCAATTGGCTGTTTGAAGTCATCATTTTGAACAGCCTCTAAAAATCTAATCAAAACTTTATTGTCAACATCGGCAAGTGGGACAAAAGTTACATCAGGGGGCATTGGAACTCTGCCAACGATGGTTGCTTTATCATCGTCGAGAGGTACCTCAACAATCGTTTTACTGTCCATTTCATTTGTATCGAATTCAATAGAATTAAAAACTCGTTTCGTTTCAAAGACAGGTTCTTTTTTCTTACAATTGCCGGCAGCGGCGGCGAGTGGCGAACCAATTGGGGCTGATCCAATTTTAAAACCATCTGCTGGAAAACCATCAGCATTGATATAACCGAACAACCTACAGTCAACCAACCCACCTAAGAATTTAGACTCTGGCTTTTTTAAATTTTTAGAAAGATACCCAGCATCTCTAAGGGTCTCCTCAATTATTTTAGCAGGAGTTGGAAAAACATTTGGGTTCGTCGTGCCAGCCCTTCTACACAAAAAACAAAACATTTCTTTTCTTTTTTCATTTAAAAAGTTAGCTATTTTAGTTGACTGATCATCTGTACCTGAAAAATAGTCAACGTCTGTAGTTGGAGAACCGGGGCTTTTAAACCCATAGGCAAACTGGGATTGGTAAATATTTCCATTGTTTGGTATACCAAGGAATGATGCGTTTTCAGTTCCTAAATAAAGATCAAACAATAACTTAGTTAAAACCGGGTACCCTGCTGGATCGTCAAAATCTATGGGTGGGGTTACAAAGCCTGAGCCCTGCTTAATTAAAGTGTTAAAATTGTTAATACCGGGTACGACTGTGTTGCTAAGTCCACCAATCCCTTTGGTCGCAAAATCTAAAATGTCGGCTTTGTTTGGAGATTTTGGAAACTGGCTTGTATTAAGATCAAAGAATTTTTCTGCGATCTCTGAGGGTGTGTTACCAAGCGTAGGGTCTCCCTGCCTTCCATAAAGATTGAAATTATCACTTATGTTGGAACCCCTACAGCACGGATTAACAAAGAAGCCTTTACTGGGTCCTTCCTCAAAAACGTTTGGCTTTTCAAGGACGACGCCGGTGTCAATCTTTTCAACATCCGAATCGATAGTGACGTTATCATAAGTGTAAAACTTACCATCAACCTCATAAACTCCAAAGGCTGTGTAGAAATATTCTCTGCCATAAACAACTTGTGAGTCAAATAATCTTATTGTTTTATTTTTTACATCTTGCTGTGTGGAAATAAAAAATGACTGAATTATATTTTGATCAAAATCGGCTGGGTTTATAGGATCGTATGGGATTCTACTTTTTACGACTTTAATACCTGCCAATCTAGAGTTTCTGTACAAGGCATTTTTACGAGCATCGTCACTAAATGCTTCTGGAGCGTTTTGAATTATTGCGCCCTGTCCAAATTGTACAACTTCTAGTGGTTTTTTAACCAAAATTTGATAAAGTTCTGAAATATTAAATCTTGTTAGACCCATCTTTTCAATAATACTTGTTGGATTTGCGACTTCTCTTTTATTATACAGCCCTTCTAAAAGCCTAGTGTATGAATCAATCGCGATGACCTCTTTGTTATTGACAAATTTTTCAATAAATTCTGGAGTTAACTGGGTCTGTACAGTGGAAAGATTGCCTATAACATCATTCGCAAGAATCTGCTTTAGAAATGATTGAATTGTTTTAAAGTCTGCTATTTTACCCAGATTAACATCCTTTTTTGTGGCGGTCTTAGCTAAGAATTCTGCTTGTGATTTTGCCACTTGAATCGTGTCTAAATTAAATTCATAACCAATTATTTTTGACAATTCATCTGGAATGTCAATATATCTTAAAAAAGACAATTCCGTTATTAAGTCTCTCAAAGTGTAAACACCATATGGTGCCCCTTCAAAAAGATTGCCAGCGGCAAGGAAGGTCTGTTTAGTTGATGGAGGATTTACATCACTTTTTTGTGTAAAAAGGTAATCTAAAATGTTGCTCTGTTGGAAGCCAAATGTTAATTTTGGAATCTCTATAGTAACGATATTATAAAGCTTATCTATTCCTATCCTTTGATCTGGGGAGCCCTGTAATACTTGTGCCTCGATGTCAGCAGTGTTTTGTCCGTCGTACACAATGTTTCTAAGTTTATCTATTAAATCAAAGTCGCTCTCATTATTTGCGTCTTGGATAAAACTCTCATTGTTTGGTGAGGCTAGTTCAACCTTTTTTAAAACCAGTTCTTGGGTGCCGCGAACCTCAAATGTCTCAAAAGCATAGGCATAAGTTAGCCCCTTTTCATCTTTTGTGGGCTCCAACTCTCCATTTGTAAAAAGCTGATCGTTTTTATAAATGTCAAAAACATTTGCTTTTGTGGCAATAACATCAACACTAACCCCAAATTGCTCTACATTTGGAATAAAAAAGTTTTTATCTTGAAAGATTTTGTCGGTGGGATTAAAAGATTTAAACAGTTTGTAAACTAAATCTCCTATAATTTCTCTTTCTTTTGGTAACAATGTAATTTTTGTTTTACCGGGAGAAGGAGAATCTGAAGTGAAAATAGAGCCTCTATTAAATAAAGGAATCGGTTCACTCAATACTCCGAATTTGCCGGGAGCGATGACAAACCCAAGCCCAGTGATTAGTCTTATGAGATCATCAAAGTTTGGATCCTCTCCTGCTGCGACTTGTGCTAAAAGAGCTTCATACCTTTTTCTTAAATCAATCCCGTCAGCATATAAAACTATATCTGCCGGATTGTCTGTGTCTAGGACCTTAACATTGTTAAAGGGGTAAAATTTTAAAGGGTTGAACTTTGTAGCCATGTTATGTTGTTAAAATAAAATACTTGTTATAAATAGAGGTTTTCAATAGTTCTGGTGTCTCCATTCCATAATTTATGTTACGGTAGTGATCAATTACACAAAGGTAGTTTCTATCCGCGCTCAGAGAATTCAGAACACTCCCGTCTAAAGAAACAAACTCTCTTTCATCACTTAAGTAAATTTTTATTGAAAATAAAGACTTAAAATTATGATAGTTTACACCAAAACTTGTTATTTCCCCTAAAAGATTTTCTGTGCGTAAAAATGAAGGTTCCTCTCGATTTTGCGAATAATAGTTAAACAAGTAAGAAGCTTGAATCGGGGCGGACCTTATATCTTCTGCTGTAGTTCTTAGAATTTTAAGATAAGGTTCATAAAAATCATTTTCCTTCAAGCTTTTTATTTTATTTAAAACTCCAAAAGAAATCAAACTGTTGCCAACAAAGTTTTCACTACTAATGTTTCTTCTTATAGTAGTGCCTTCGCTGCGCTGAGTTATCGTTGGCTCTTGAGCACATAGATCAGTTCTGAGTGTTGATGGGACTTCAAAAGTTTTAATTATATTATCTCTGATGGTTAAGAGATTGTTTGTTAATCTTTCTTTTCTAAGATTTTCACTTTGAGTCACTGTTAGAGAATTTAAAGTGCCATTATTTTGTATTGTTCTGTCTTCTGTGGCGACTTCCGCATCACTTAAAGCAATTATTGATTTGGCAGGATAGATTATCGGATCTTTTTGGATGTTTTTATTAACAATTTTATTAATTGTATTTAAATAATTTAAAGATTCATCATAGCTAAATTCATCATTCGGAGACTTTTGATTGTCCAATTCTTGTTTCCCATCAATAAATAAACCAATTGATGAAAAAGCGGTTGAGGACTGAGATGCGATGTTAATTTTTTCGCCTGAAACGTCAACATTTGTTGAAAAGCCCTCAAAGAACTTTTGTAGTTCTTGTTGGGAGCGCTCTACAATAGCTCCTAAGCTATAAGAATCAATTAAGCCAGCGATAGTAGCAGTTCCCAATACCTCTACGCCATAGTCCACTCTAGATGGGTCTATAACAGAACCAAAATCTTTTGTCATTGTCGTAGCTAAAGTAGATGGGATATTTTTTGCTTTTAAGGCTTTGAGTAAAACATCAGAAACTGTCTGATTAATTGTTAATAATATATTTCTAAGTTTGTCATTCAATACTAAATTTGGTGAAGTTAGAAAAAGCGCCATGACCTGACTTGCGTTATCTGCGACGGTGGTTAAATAAGCGGCGTAAGTAGAGAGTGTTTTTGTCAATTTCGCAGTATTAATTGTTGTAAATTGTTGCTCAATTTCTAGTTCTCTTAAAAACTTATTTTCCGTTCTCAAATTAGGCAATAACTCATTATTTAAAAACTGTACTACAATATCTCTAAAAGATATTTGAGCTTCATATCCATATAAATTTGATCTTTCAAATTCTTTTGGAAGATCAAAGGTAAACCCATAGACCCTCCCTAAATCATCTTGTAAGTCAACTCCAACCTCAGTGGTTGTAACAAAAACGTGTTGTTTGTCCGCGTAGACATATCCTTCTATGTCTTCAACAGGATTATTTGATTTAATGTAGTTGTTAAAATCGTTGTCGTTGTTTAAGAATCTTACAGGATTATTATCTTTGACATAACTTACAGTGTCGATTCCGAAAAAACAATTTACTTGGTTTCCATTTCTAAAAAAGTGAAATAAATTACTTGTGTATGAATAGTTTTGATTTTCATTGTAGTTTTTTTCAAACAGTTCCTCTTGTAGTTGAAATGGACTTTTAAAAGCGCTGATTAAACTTGAATTATCTTTAAGACTATAGTCAACAAAGTTGCTAACAATAAGTGTATTTTTATCAATTACTTGTTCTTTGTACGACTTATCATAAATATTTTCTGGATCTTCTTCGTCAAAGATTCTTACATAGGCAAACAAATCTGACACTGAGTCATTCTCTAGAGCCACCTCTATATTGAGAGTGTTGGTTCTCACGTCATAAACATCACGGAGATGGTAAGTGTTTTTTTGTTCAAAATTAAAATCATCTTGGTTGATTAAAGAAAATCCAAAAGAAACACTTAAATTTAAAAGCAAATCAAGATTTTGAATTGAGTTCAAATTAAAAGATGTAATTATCTTTTTATACCCGTTATTGGAATAAAGCTCATAGGAGTTTGAATTGACACCTACGTCGTTATTAATAGCAAAAAAATTTTCACTTATATCTATCATTTTTAATCACACTCTTCGCCATCTTCTGGTCCTACTAAACTATAAATATTCTTTTTCTTAAAATTGCTTTGAAATCTTGCCTCTTCATCTAATAAGACATTAAAATAATTTTCAACAGAGTCTAAACCATCAAAGTTTTCTTTATCAAAAAACATCTTTTTAATTATCTTATTGTTACTAGATTTTCCACCCTCGTCCTCTATTAAAAAAAACTCGACATCAAATTCAGGCATCTCTGAAGTTGTAAAAGCATTTTCTTCTTCAATCGAAAGTAAGACATCTTCATTTGAATTATCGTAGTATAAACTTGTTTTAGTACCACCATCTTTCAACTCTTGTTTGAACTGGTATAACTTATATTTGACGTTGACATAAAACTGAGGAATTCTTTCTTCATTTGTGTTGACAGCGTTTAAGGGTGATGACGAAATGGCATTATTCTTTATGTCAGTCACTGTTATATCTTTTTCTGAAGTCGAAAAGCTACTTGTTAAGTAACCAGTTTCTTCAAAATTTATCTGCCATGCTGGGGCTTTTTGGGTGCCAATTTGGTATGTTCCCATTGGGTTCTTAAGCAATCCGTTGGCATCATTTTCTAAAAGCGTACCCTCAGCTATGACTTTTTCAACTGATACAGTGCTTTTTTGGTAAAGTCCATCTTTAATTCTAGCCGATGATTCGTTTTGTGTTTCACCATTATTAGCATCGTATATAATATCTGAATCATAAAATTCACAATAATCTGGATTGAAATTGTTTTTTGCCAACAACTCTCTGCCTTTTCTTGTTAGAACAACGTCCAACACTTCTTCTTTTCTATCAAAAATGTCAGCCATTATTCTTCGTCTCCATCATATTCTAGTCCCAGATCTACTTTAGCCATTTCAATCAAAGAGTAAAAATCGTGCGGGTAGTTAAAACCAAATATAGAATTAATTGGCTCTGTTCCATTAATAGACTTGTTTTTAATTTGCTCATAAAGGAAATTTCTTTTATATTTTGCTTTAAACACTTTAAATCTCATTTCTTTTGGTAGCTTACCATTAAATAAATCATTATTTAAAACGCTTGGGCTAATAATTTCACCCTCTGCGATATTGTGACTTATATTAAATTTCTCCATTGAAACTTTTGTTCCAACACTGGGTAAAACACCTTGCCACCATTTGGAAAGGTCTTCTTGATTCAAGTTCTCTGATACTTCGAAAATATACATGGCAAAAGGAGGTAGCACTGCGCCATACTCATCTTGCTCTAATCTACCCTCCGCATTGTCGCGACGTGCCATATAGTTTAACTTAGGTGGTAGAATTAATTCTCTTTGTGTCGACAACATGGATGATAATGAACCTCTGTTTTCCTTATCAATGTTGCTATAAGCTCTTTCAAACTGATCTATAGGATAGTGAAATAAGGTTTCTTCTTCACACTCATTTGTAACAAATGGTACCACAACTAAAAACTCTTTCAACTGAGCGCTGGTGGCTAGCTGACTTACAACTTTTTGCTCCGTGGTGAAACCTAGAGCCTCTGTCAACGAACCGGTTGTTCTGGAGGTGGAGCCTTCAGGACCCCTAGCAAATAATTTTAGACCGCTTTGGGTATCTGTTGAGAATTGATGCCATATACCTCTGTTAGACCCAGATGCTGAACTACCATCGCCGCCGGGGGCGCCATTGGGATGTAAAGCAGTTACATTGACAAAGTTGTGTGTCGGGCATTCCCACCTTAATGTTGGTGACCACTGCCCTTCGTTGCTTGTGGCATAGATATCCACGCCTGCCTCAATTGTCATAAATGGCGAGCTTGAATTAACATGTGAATCTCCGTAGCCAAACCCTGCTGAAAGTCCATCATCAACCATGCCTTTGTTCTTGTACGTCTTTGTAGAGTAAAATAAAACATCATTTAAGGTTGGCTCTCGATCCGTAACAGCAGCTTTAAAAGCACTGTAATCAAAGTTGATAGTTACAGTCGCCTCGTTTGAACTCCAAGAACCGTTCGGATTTATTACATCATTGGCTCGCGAGTTTGGAACATTTGCGGCGTCATTCCAATTAAGAACACCATTATTTAGAGGTTGATAAAAAGCCGCATGAGCAAAATATGGGTATCCATTTGCGCCTGGATCGTCGTGATTTGTAAAATCACGTTGCTTTGAAATGACAATATCCATTATATAAGTGTTGTAGTTTGAGGCTCCTCCGAAGGTCCACTGAGATGGTTGAGCGCTCTTTATGGAAGTTAAAGTTGAATTCTGTACAAACGTATCAACAACGCCGGCATAAAAATTGGAGGCAGCTAGCGCATATTTTGGATCAATGTATCCAACAGAAGCTGTTGAAATAAAGAAATTCTCATGGTCATTTTCAATAATAAGAGAGTCTCGGCTTAAATAAGACGCCGGATCTAAGATCGCCTCAAATGGTATTCGATTCCACCCCTGTTGGCTAGAATTTTGTAATTCTGATGGGTCGGCGGGGTTGATTATTGCTCCGCTGACCCAGTTAGCACTATCAATCGCAACGCCTGCTCTAATAGAGCCATAAGTCAATCTAGAAAAAACTACGTTATTAAGGGTCTGAAACGATGCTTGAGAACCTTGAAGTTTTGCGTCTGGACCTAAAGACTGACTAAACAATGTAGATAATTGTAATGTTCTTTGTACTGGATAAAAACCATCATAAGGCAATAATTTCTTTGCGGCACTTAAATTGATTGAAATTTTATTTGCGTCTCTTTCTTGAATTTTTCTTACAATTTCAATTGCTGGAATGTCGTCCGAATGGGCATATGTTTCCAAAAATACATTGTTGTTTTCAGTCGCTTGGCTTCCTGTCAACGTTAAAGTTTGGTAAACATCATTTGACAAATCATATCCATCATTAATAATATTCGCAATATTGTCTGATATCCTGTATTCTGGCACAATTGAGTGATCTTTTGCTATCGTTCTTATCTCGCCGTTCCAAACTGAATATGAATCATAAAACGGTCCTTGAGATGCGTCTGATTGTACAGTATTGAGTGGAGTACTAGCAGTTACATCATTAACCCCTTTAATCGAGCCAGACATTTTGTATCTTCCGAATCTAACATTGTTAGGATTATCGCTTGGTAGAAAAGTAGCTATCTGCTGCTCAACATTCATTAACTCGCCTCTAAAACGATCTGAACCCGCGAAAGCATCCATTGGCCATACTGAATATTTGTAATCAGTGCCTATATCAGTTTGTGTACCGGGAATCAAATTGGCTGTTGTGAGGCGTGTCTCTAATGAATCTCGCCAATTAAAAGTAAACCTGCTTCTATCTCTGACCTTTGAGAGGTAAGCATTTGTTTCTTTTGGATATATTGTTTCGCCATAGAACAGAGATGTTAAGCTTATTTTATTAACCTCGTTTAATACAGATTTGCCAGTGTAAAGTCCAGAGATATTATAAAATAGTGAGTCTGTTTTATCAACAGTTTTAAAGTTTTTATCATAGACATTTGTTAACTTATTATTAACTGTGTCATAATAATCACCATAGTAATCATATTCTGACGCAAATGGATAGGTTAAAATTAAATCTTTTTCTACAGTCTTAGCACCAGCAATCTCTTCGCTTTTTAATAAGTGAATCACCGGCTTGTATTTTGTTGACACCGGGGGATGTTGAACCCTTGTGCTTCCATCAGTCTTTGCTGAAATAAAGTTTTTACTTCTCAAAAATCTAGCCACTGGGTGTTGAGCATTTCTTGTTTGTTTGAATGTCGGGTATCCATATGGACCACTTATGTTTAAGAAATATACGCTAGCAGAGGTTGGCTTAGTTCCGTCAGTGTAAGCAGTTGGTGCCTGTATCAAGTTTTGTTCATCATTCAATTCATAATGAAAACCTAGCGTTCCAATCTTTTGAGCCGAGTAATAAGCAAAATTGATAAATACGCTTTCATCATCACCACGAGAGGCTCCGTCAAAAAATGTTATTCCATCTGAACTTGTAGCAAAACCGTATAAACCATCCATGGAAAGGTTCGGATTTGCCGACGAATTAATCCAAGAGTATCCAAAATCCTTCTTTGGGATCTGGTAATTAAAGAAGCCGTTATCCTCAAATGACGATGTGACTAGGTGTCCCGGCATCGTTTGTTTTAGCACATTTACTCGGTTTCTCTGTACCTTATGGAACGAGGCTGTAGCGAGCGCTCCATCCAGCGCTGATGAACCAGATTGATAGCCGCCAAAAGCAGATGGTGCTTTTAAGAAAGAGTTTAAGTTGTTGACTTGTGTGCGGTTTCTATATGGTAGAGAGTTGTATGGGCTGAACTCTCCTGATTCAACATCTAAGTATCCCGCCACTAATGTAGCAATCTCACCGGGAGATGAAAATCTATTAACTATAACTGTTTCATTGAAAGTGCCATCGCTCAATGCGCGGCTGGGGGTGGCGAAATCTATAATTCCAGAAACTGCTGTTGACAATGACTCAGTTACATCAAAACCATTTGCTTGAACAAAAGCAAAATTATTTTCTTTTCTTCCGTTCATGTGTACAACCTGATAATTTTTATCAAAATTGCCTAATGCTAATCGAGTGGTCGAGTCATGCGCCGTGGAAACCGTGTTTTTTATGTTTTTTGTATTATAAACTCTTTTAACCAACTCTTCTCTAGAAAATTTAACTCTTGGAATGTTAAAATCATGTGATGATAATATTGAATTATTTCTTGGATTGAAAACTACAACTTGTGTGTCAGACTTCTTAGCTACTTTGTATAGTTCTGGTCTATCACTAGTTTGCCCAACTTGGACATGTCGATGTTTATAACCACCTACATGTTGTTCAGTAAATGGTCCTTGAAGCGGTTCCTGAACATCATAGTACGTGTCTATGTGTGTATTGTTGATGCTAGCGCTTGACTGATCAAAGAATTCAGAGTTTTGTGCTTCTGTGAATTTGATTGGTAAATTATTTTGTCTTAATTTTAGATCTTGTAGTTCATGCGCCTGTGTGTTACCCGTAGAAGACGAAACGGCAACGTCATAAGAAGTAAACTTTTTAGAAATTTGTGCGTTTGGAGTTGGTGTCTCAATTTTTGTTAGAATGAGTGCTTCACTATTTTCTTTTTGAATTGTTGGCAAAATAACATTTGATTTTCTTGTTGCTGCGTCGTCGGGTCCGATTTCTGTGCTTAAAATCTCGCCTTTAATGGATCCAGCAGTGGCTTGTTCTAAAAGTTTAGACCTTTGAAGGACTGAGTGTATTGAGTTCCTTGTGAACTGCGGACCTTCAGTACTAGAGGCGATGTCTGCCTGAGTTCTTTTCGCTCTAATTTTGTAGAAAGCATTTAAGCCCTCAGTGTCTGTTGAAGTGCTAAAACTTTTCTTATTAAATTGATCTAAATCTAGATCTATTGACTGTTGTGCTGCCTGATTTTTTGACCCCTTGAATGGAGAAAAGTCTGGTTTCGCAACATTAATCCCACCCGGTGTTACTGATATTGCTGCTTCGACATCTATTTTGTCAAAAACCGCACCACCAACTGGGTCTTTTGGTTGTCCAGTATCTGCTGGATCATAAAAATTACCACCAACATCTACGCCGGGGTTGATGCCGGATGAGTCAGCGTTGAAGTTTTTACCGTTTAATTTATTGCCAGGGTCGATGTTTTTACCAGGAGGCAGTGGTCTTAGGGCTGAGTTTCTTTCAAAGATGTGACTTTCTACCACAGTTCTAACTCTGTCAGATGAATTGGCAGAGGCTGGCAATAAGTTGAACAAGACACTTTCAATTGCGGTATCCAAAAACTTATACAGGCTTACATACTTTTCTAAATCAGGGTTGTTGGCAACTCTATCAAAAAAGTTTTGTCTCGCCAATCGAAGCTCTTTATTGAATACTTGATAATCTACTACTGGTGTTCCAATTATTGATGCGTACCCTAAAACACCCGCGAATGTTTTTAACATCTCTCTTGAGATAGTATCATACATGCTGGCTTCTAATGAGAAGAAGTATTTGACTGGTCGGTTATCTAAGAAAAACAAATCATCATCGTTCTCAAGAATTTGAATCATGTTGTCCGTATTCAAGTTTTCTGGGATTTGTTGTTTACTGATGTTTAAATATTGAATATCTTTCACATCAGAAGACGCTGGAAAACCTGCTCCTTGAGCAGTATTTTGAATATTTACAACTTTTGAATAATTGTCAACAGCATATTTATTGACCAATGAGATTGAGCCTGATGATAAATCTGGCACCGTAAACTTTCCTGTGGCATCGGACACAGTAACTTGATTAAAACCTAAATCCATAGCTAAAGTATCAAACTCTGGAATGTATACTAAATCCAAATTATCTTTGAAAATAAAACTATTTTTATATGGATTTGACCTACCAAATGATGTTACATCTCTAGCATGTGATTTTATCTCAGCATCACTGACATAATCAGCCCATGCGCGCACCGACAAGAGTTTCATATTTGCTCTATTCAACAATGTCCCGGTTATGTTAGTTCTTTCTGCGCCGGCATAAATTCTTTTATCAGAAGCTATAAAGAGGGCGCCTGTGGCGTTTACAACAGCGTTGCTTAGAGAAAATGAATTTTGCTGTATGTCTTGAATGTAATTATAACCATTGAATTCTACGGTATAATTTTTTCCGGTAAAAGCATCGCTAAATTCATCAGAATTATATTTTATTCGAACTGACAAGTTCCATCTTGAATTGTCATAAACATCGTAAAAACGGTCAGACTCTAAAACAAATCCAGAATTGATTGTAGAACTTAGTTGGAATTTAGCAGTGTTATCTTCCTTGATAACACGAACAGTCATATTAGCGTCGTCAGGAGTTGGAATTGCTGTTGAAATTGTATCAAAAGCCTCTCGTACTCCAAAGACAGAGGCTGTGACAACCGCTGGACTTGTAAGATTAACAGTGTCTAAGTATGTTGACGGCGTTTTTGGAAAAACGACATTAGCCTCAACAGTAAAACCTAGTTCGGTGCTTGTTGAGCCAGAGATAAATGGTGAAGAGTCAGCATTTCCAGTTTCAGTGAAATTATAAATAACACCTTCACTGTTCTGTGTTTTTGCGAACGGAGTTAAGTCCAATGAATCAATTTTTACAGGCGAATTTTTAAAATCATCTTCTAAAAAATATTGTGCTTGATCAGCGTATACATTAAAATTAAATAAGTCATCATCAATACCATAACACCTTAATAAATTTCGTATGGATTTTGAAGTGCCTTTTGATTTATTGATATATGTTAAATTGTTGTAGATGTTCTTGTAAATTAAATTTTTAATCTCGTTTAATCTATCTTCAAATTTTCTCTTGTCATCTTGGTTTACAATTGTTTCCAAGACCTGCTTATCAATAAAAAGCTCTGGTACATCAAAACCCAAAGACGTTAGCAGCCTATTATTGTGAGGGTTGGCAGTCACACTTTTATTTTGATGATAATTTGCTTCATGAAACTTTGGAATTTGTGTTACTTGTAAGTAAAGTGAATCTAAGTAACTTCCCATAACCTGTAGCAGATTTTCTAATTCACCACCCTCGTTTCTATTTTCGTCCAACATCCACAATGGAATGGAATCTTGTAGGCTACCAACATTTTCGGCGTCATATTGAGTACCAGAAGCTTCTAAGTTTGTTGACAAAGTAACAACATCTGGGTGTGTTGAATAAATAATTGGATCGCCGGCTTCAGTGCCAGCACTAGATTGTACAATAGCTGACCCTGTGTCTCTGCTATTAGCCACATAGCCAGTCCAAGCACCATTAGTTAAACGACCAGAGTAATCTAAAGCAATAACGTCAAAATTAGTGTCGCCAGTTTTGCCTTCATTAAATTTGAAATAACTGGCAAGTTTTAAAGTATTGTCATCATTAACTTTTGCTGTGTCTGTGTTTCCACCACCGTTAACAACAGAAAAATAATTTCTACCAACCTGTTGTGCGTTTCTTTTTTCTTGCCAAAATCTAAATTCGTCTAGAGATCCAGACAGCTTACCATACCCTGATGGTGTGGTTGTGTTGTGGTTTTTAAAATCGCCACCTAAAGCACCTATTGTTAATTTGAGAGAGCCAGTTTGTGAAACGAGTGTTTTTGCTGCTGTGGTTTGACTCTGAAATTGTCCATCAATGTATAGATTTCCAGTATAGTTGCTGTCCGCGTGATCAAAAACTAGAGCATAATGGTGCCAATCTGTATTTGAACTGCCAAGTCCAGTTGGCAATGTTAAAATAAAATCGTTAGAGGCAACGGCATTGTTATAGTAGACATAAACATTGCTTGTAAGCGCAGAGGAGAGCATAAAAGCACCGAAGCTAGCGGAGCGATTTACTGTGTCGCGAATATCAAAAATTGCTTGCGATCCGGTGGGGCTAGACCCCTTCTTCAACCAAAACTCCACGGTGAAGCCTGTTGTAAAATCCAACCGAAAACTTTGCTGTTGTTTTGAATTAGTGTCAAAAATTTGATTCTTTTGATAACCTAGAGCAGTAATAAACTCTGGAGTGTTGGACTGTACAAAATCAGAGTCGGATTCACCAGTCGAAGTTCCCCAGCCATCAGGTGAAAAAACAGCGAAACCTGTTGATTTAGGGTATTGGTTATCTAATATATGCCTTTCTAGCTGCGTCAGGTCGTTGCTAAACGCCACTTTTTCTTTATTTGACCCATCATAAGGGTATTGAGAATAAATGCGTTTAATCGCATCCTCGTAGTATTTCTTGGCAGAACCATATTTAACAAAATTACTAGCGCTAGAGTAATTTAAATCTGGGATTACCAACGAATCTTCGATTCTAATCTGTTTTATCTCTTCGCCAGATTCCACATCTTGTCTGAATTCGTCAACACTTTTTTTATTTGCGCCTCTAAATTCTTGTGATTGAGACTTTTGTTTTGAAAATAGATCTTTAATCGCCATCACTTACCCTAAACTTAAATTTAGCTCTCTGTTCTGAGTATTCGCCTGCTAAATTAAATAGGAAGCTTAGTTGATAATTGTACCCACTTTGCAACATACTCATATCTAAATCAAAGTAATTTCCAGAGATATCATAAGAAAGTTGAGTGTATGATTCATTTCTGCTGCCTGTACCATAAGAAATAACCTCAAAATTATCAACTACTCTTTCTAATTTATAATAGGCTTTCTCAATTGGTGTTGTTTCAATTTGAGTTTGTGCCACAGTGTAAAGATTTGGATTCCAATTTTTTGGACGAACATACAGCCTGAACGTGGCTGTTTCATCAGTTGAATAGGTTGTTTTTAAGTTTGTGATATTGACAACCCAGTCTTTAATTGGATAGTCTGTTGCGCTTTCCAACGGTTTTACTGTAATCGCAGAACCAGTAAAAAGTTCTTCATTATCAGCGTTGTTAGACCAAACAGGGTATACAGTTGTAATTGATGATGAATCAAAAGCAAAACTTGCGCTGTAAACACCTGTTGAAACTTTTGTACTGCCGGCTCTGTTGAGACCTGCTGTTGGTACAGCACCGCCGAATGGAAGGAAAAGGGCGCTAGCTGTTGGTCCCTCCGAACCAGAATATAATCTTACGAGTGGGGCGCCAGATGGGACATCAACTAACTGCCCTCTAATGTAATTATAAAAATATAGAGAATTTAAATTATCCTCAGCAGGGGCTCTTGAACTGCTTATATAAAAGTTGGAACTGTCGTCGCCTTCAGAGTCATTAAAACGTGCTTCGATGACTGGTCTTCTGTGAAAGAATTCACTTCCACGAGCAAAGAATTTTTTGGTGTAATAAGATTCCTCAGCGGTTTCTTCGCTAGATGCTAGAAAAACTCCGAATCCATAACTTCCCGTTGTGCCAATCAACCACTCCTCAACAATCGTGGTCACATCAACTGATAAATCTTCAGTACCACCGTCAAAGGCTTGTAAGGTATGCATAAGCGGGGTAGTACCTGAGCCAGTTAAAAAGTCACCGCCTTGATGGGTCCAGCTAGTTGTCGAGTTAGCTTTAAGCCAATTTGATTCACCAAGATCGGTGTAATTGTTCATATCTAGCCCTGTACCCTCATTCCATGATTGTGAAATGGCGGCTACAGTTAAAGTAAAATCACTCGGTGTGGACTCGACATGCTCGGCATCATACATACGAAGGTAAAAATCTACAGAGCCAGAGGCTGGAATTGTACCTGCCGTTCTTTCTGCTGCGATCGCAGTCGTGTCGAACTCCACTAGAACTCTAGACAACTCGCTTGAAGCTGATGAGGCTTGTCCATAAATACTGAAAACCTCTAAAATATCAGAGGCACCCATATTTGAACCAGTTGCGCGAGTTGTTAAACCCTCTTTAAACGCATTTGATATGGTATTATCTTTTGTAGCAAAAAATCTTTTAATCGCCATTATTTAATCACCCCACTAATATCCGCATCAAAATCTTTAATTTCTAGAATGATATTCTCTGGTACTTTAACTAGTCTGCCATCAGATGACGTATTTGAGCGAACATCGAACTGAGTCGCACTGTAACCAGTTCCCGACTTTCTAACGATTTCAACACTTTTTGTATCAACAACGCCATCGACATCATTAAGAGTCGTAAAAATATCAGAAATATACAAAGGTTGTCCTAAATCAAATTTTGTTTGATATTTTGCTTTCAACTCTTCTATGGCGTCATTTAAAACGATTGTGAAATCTTTTTCAAGCTCACCAACAATTTCAAAATTAATTCCGATATTAACGATGTTGGCATCAAGGATGTCTACGGAGTCATTTATCATCTTATACTGCCCAAGCCAAACTTTCACATTTTCTTTTAATGTGTTTGATGGCGCTATCAAATTACCATCGGAGTCCTCTGATATGACATATAAATTTAAATTTCTTTTAACACTGTTTGTATCTTGAACTATGTTTGCTCTTTTGATGGCACCAAACTTAGCTGGCATTCTGTAAAGAATAGCTAAATAATCTTGTTTTGTAACTGCTCTGTTTTGGGCGGCGTAATTGTCAATCGCTCTAATTTTAATTTCATCTGCGGTTGGCGCAGTAACACTACCGACGACTGGCTCTTCATTTTCGACTTCAAAAGCAGAAATTTGTTGAAGAGCAGTTGCGTTAGCAATGCTACTTTGTCTAAATTCAACCCTAGCATCAACGACGCTATTCACAGCGTTAACGCCGGCATTCACAGAGCTAGTGCTATTTTTTCTATAAGTAACCGTAAGTGTTGTATTTACTGGTACTACACCTAACTTTTCTGTCTTTAAAATTTGTGATGGGTCGAATGAACTATCAGCGAAAAATTGGCGACCATTTAATTCTAATGTGGCAGCAGTTGGATCTGGAAAAGATTTATTTTCAATTTCAGTCTCTGATCCAAAGCCAAACTGTAAAAATGTTTCGTTATCAACAGTATTTTCAACGACAAATCTTCTTGGAACATACATGTTTCTGACAATGTATGGGACTGTTTCTGAATCTGTTCCAATATTTCTAATTGATCTAAAGACAGTGTTTTGTGAGAGATAATCAACTTGAAAAAACTCATTACCGTCTGAATCTATGACACTAACGATTTCACTAACGTTCTCATCATCAATTTTAATTTTTAAAAATCTCTCAAAATCCCCAACATTGACAGTTTGTTCTGTCAGTTCCCCCGAAACAATTGTTCCGTAGGCTTTATAGGCAAATTTTGTAGGAGTGCCGCTAGCATTTACTTCTGCTACTTTTATCTCTGTGTTAGCATTTGAAAAGTCAACGTCGTCTGCTAATGTAAATGAACTGCCATTATCCGAGCCTAACAAACTACCAGCTTTTAGAATTGGCACTAAATCTGTGTCTGGTCCTGTGCCGGCATCATTTGCTGGTACTGAAACATAGAAAGCTGCTTGTCCGGTGGAAGATGGTGTGGCATTAAATTTATAGCCAAGTTGTTTTGCGATTCTAACGACACTTTCCTCTAGGATTGCTGTGTCCATCAATGTCTCATTTGTCTGATAATCAACGTAGAAAGACATGATATCCCCGACGTAAGCGATCATATCAATCATCATTGCCCCGAAAGAGGCATCATTAAAATCCTTATAAGTGTTTGGATAATAAATCTTAGCGTAGTTAATTAAATCATTTTTAATAGAGTTGAAGTCTCTGCTTGTATAGCTAATTGGTGGTTTTGGTGAAGCCATTATCTATTATCTCCGTTCAAATTTAAAAGTATCGTATCGTTAAAGTTAAGTGGCGTGACATAATAATTTATCGCGATTGCGATTAAGTTTGAATCTATTTGACTATCATCAAATTTTATTGAGCGCACTTTAATAAAAGGCATATATGTTTTAGCTTGTTCAATTACCTTTGCTTTAAATTTTGCTTTGATATCACCATTATAATTTTCAAATAAAAGACCAAAAGCACCTACTCCAAAGATCGGATCCATAATCCTTTCACCGGGTGTCGTAAGGACTAGATTTTTAAAATTTTGTTTTACAACCCCTATCAAATCTTTGTGAAGAGCATAAGGGCCGTCTTCGCCAGTGACTCTAAGTGGTAATTTTACTGATATTCCTACAGCCATTAATTATTAAACCTCATCAAAATTAATTAGGTTGGTGATCATATTATCGAGCGCTTCATTTTGACTTTTAATTGTGCTATTGTTAGCAGCATCGAAAAAATCTATTGGATTGATTGAGAAAAATCGGGTTAAAGTTTGTATTATTTGAACCAATTCAGCAACATTTGTTGTAGTGAAAAACTCATTATATGTCGTTGTCGTGCCTAGCCCATTTGCCAGTTCTACATCCGTTGGGTTGATTTTATTAGAAATAAATTCAGACATTGAAATAGGGAAGTAAACAAACGAAGAGTCCCCACCTAAGTCTTCAACGCAGACAAGGCTTTTTGAACCACTAAAGGATTTCTTATCGTTAGTCTTGTCTTTTACAATGTCAAACGCTAAACGGACATTTTCTTTAATTTTGCCAACAGTGGCTGCTGGCTGATTCGTTCCAAAAGGCTGTATGTTAAAATAATTTTTGTTATTTTTATCAAGAGGGGCGATATTAATCAGTTTTTCTAAGAACTCTGCGTCTAAAAAAGGTAGTTTTTGTAATGTTAATTTGTTATAGGCTGGTAAATTTATATTAGTCCCCAAGGCTGAGATACCGGGAACTGATGACGCAGTAAACTCTATTAGGCTTGTAAGGTTCATCATCAACCTAACCCCTCGCACAAAATTGTTACTAAGAAGTCCTTTTAATTTGTTCTCCTTAATATAAGTTAAAGCTTCAGACTTTGATAAAAATTGTGCTTTTAATATTTGATTCTTAAATAAAGTTGAAGCGACATCATCTCTCAGTCTATAAAAAGTTTCTAAATAGAACATGTTGCTATCAATTAAAGAGCTATCCTCGAAAAGCGATGTGATTGGTTTACCAACTTCTACGAGTGGGTTTGTAGGTATTTTTAAGAATGTGTCATTTTTGTATTCAGGTATTGGGCGAATCTTTTTTGCTATTAATAATGCTGATAAGAATGCGGTTGTTGGCTTTTCTGATTCCTCTTTGGGGGTCGATGTATTGCCTACCACCTCTTTGAGAATTCTAAAAAAAGTATCTTTAAAATTTTGTTCTGCGATTTCCAGTGTTCTTGAATCCTCGTTTGTTACATAATCGTAATTTATGTTTTCAATAAAAACAGAAGGAACTAGATATTCTTCATAGATGTTCTTCTCTTTTAAAGATTGTACAAAGAAGGCGAACAAGGAATCAAGTACCGCAGATTGTAGAGTCCCTGAGCCGTTAAGTGCTCCTTGTAATAAACCAGCAAATCTGGGGCTAAGAATGAAAACTGAAAGGAAGAAAACTCGCATCTTTTGCTCAATAATAGCAACATAACTAACTTGGGAATATTGACTAAATCCTAACATTTTTATCCTTTCGCCTTATTAACTAGCTGTTTCATTTTAACTAAGTTACTCATGTAAAACTCTGTGCCGCTCGTAGATTCATCAATTGTTTGTTTTAATTTGTTTTGATAACGGTTGATTAAGACTTGTTGCTCTTCAAACACGCTGTTAAGAACCAAATTAATGTCAAACGACTCAGCTTTAGTCGGGAGAGTTGCTGCCGATGAGGCTATTTCAGTCTCTAAGCCATCGAAAAAATTGTTCATAAATGGCGCAAGTTTTACATTGTCAGTCAGATCATTTTTGAAATCATCGGGTTTGTATATTTCAATTGAATACCCAGTTGGACCTTTTGCCAATTTATTTGTAGCCACTCTATTCAAAATCAATTCATAGTAAGCCAGTTTTCCAGTGGTGTCTTTTGGACCACCAAAAACTGGAGATAACTGGATGGGGTTTCCAATCAATTTGTCTGGACTTACAAAGGACTGTGGCTTGAAACTAAAAAGTTCTTTATCGCCAATGGAAATTATTATGTTATCCTGATTTTTTGTTAACGTAACTTTTGGCGTGCTTTGTAATACAAACGATGTTATTTTTGAATCATTCTTGCTGAATTGCTCTATTTGAGATATGATATCCTCTGGTAATACCGTTGTCAAGTTCTTAAGAGCGTCTATTAGAGTTTGTTTCTGTGTGTCAGACAAGCTCTGGCTGTTGTTGATATTGAATGGTAAAAGAAACTCAAGCTCATTTGTGTTGATACCACTGATATAATCATCAAAATCTTGTAAAATTTGCTCTGTCAGATTAACTGCCTCAGCTTTGCTGGGGTTTTGTAATACTGTGATATTTTGAATATTAGAATCCACCAAGCCTAGTAAATTGCCTCGTTGAAAATCAGATAATAGGTTTTGTATGGAAGCTGGGGTACCTAAATTTGTAAGATTGTTGATTGAGGCGCAAAGATTTGATATAAAATTTGCCAAAGTGTTCAATTGGTCACTCAGAGGCTCATTAGGATTTGAAGAAGTGTTTAAAAAGTCTTGTAAAACCTGTCTTTGTGTTGAGTTCGCAATATTAATTTTTACAAAACAGGCGTCAACTGTCTGGTTGATACTTCCAAAAATTAGTTCATCTAAAATATTTCTGCTTATAAAAGAGTTTAGATATTTAAATAAGACTGCCATGGCAATTGCGCTAGAGAGTTCATTCTTGATTAGGTCTGTTGTGTCTAAATCTTCAACCACCAACTCATTTAGTTTAATTAAATCATCATTTTGTGTGCCATCAAGCAACAATTTTAACTGTTTTGGGGTGATATTGCTAGATAATGAGTCCAAATATTGTCGAATGATGAAGGTGGAGTCGGATAATTTATTAGATTCAATTGATAATATTGGAAATATTTCAATTGCGCCGTTTAATACATTATCTAAAGGTTCAATATTGCTATCGCTGATAATTTGAACAATGTCTACTTCAAACTTCCCCTCAACACTTTGGGCAAAATCAGCACTATTTGACCCAATTGAATTTCCAGCAATATCGGGGGAGCCAATTAAATTCAAATTAGTGCCGTTATTCAGCTTTTCTAAAATCAATTTTTCAATTGTGTCGTCCAGTGAACAAAATTCGTCTATTAAATTGTTTAAAACACTGCCTAATATAAAATCAAGAGCTTTAACACCTGCTAAACGTGCCTCTCTAATGACAGTTCTTCTAAACGCTTGATCGAAATCTAATATAGTTGTGTAGATTAATTTGTCTTTTAAGCCAGGAATTTCTTTAACGGCGTAGTCTGTGTATTCCTGAAAGTTCTTTAATCCAGTTTTTAAATTTGTAAAACTTTCTAAAACATTCTCGACACCCAAAGAGTCTAAACAATTGTTGACAGACTCCGTGAGATTTTTTATGTCTCCTGCTGTTTGTGCTATCTTATTTATTTCATCTAAATTTTGTAATAAAGCTTTTGCTACTAACTGATCCCAATCAAATTTAGTTAAAACATGTTGGTAGATTCCATTCAAACCTCGCTGCGATAGTATATTTACCAAGTCTTTTAAACAGGGGTCTTTTGATGTTGCTGCGGCAACGATTAGCAACTGGCGAGTAGCTTCCTCTTTGAATTTGTCCTTAGAAGAAAACGGATAACTTGATGGAATTTGTTTTATTTTTTTCAGTAAATCCTCTGTTTCTTTTGCGCTAGCGGTGGCATCTGCTCTTTGCGATTGTAGAGCTTGATCAGTTATGTTGGCTAGTCTTGTTGCCCCTTCTATAATTGTGCCTAAAACCTGTTGGGCTGGACGTTTTACAACAGATGGGCTGACCAATAAGCGAGGATAATGATATCTTAATAAGAATTTTGAAATGTCTTGATTGTTAATGCGCCCCACAGAATCGGGAGTGGCATTGCTCTCAAAGAAATCAATTATTTTATTAGTTGGAGCTTTTAACAGATTTTGAGATATGATTGGTGGACTGGTTGGTCTCCTCTGATCAATCAAAATTATTTCATTGCTATTATAAAAGAAACCGTTGATTGATGTGGTTATGACTGAAAGCGGATCAGTCGGAACCTTTAAAATTGTCTTTTGGTAGTGTTGGTTACTAAGAACTATGCTGCGACCTTCAAAATCAATGGGTAAGGATTTATCTTGAGAGCTAACAAGGTCTACAAAATCCTCAGTTATAAAGGCGATTTGTCCGTTAATACCACTAAGGTTTGAAAAAGTATCTTGATCTGCTTCTGTTTTTGGCAA
>TARA_R110002012_G_scaffold808_1_pt1 | contig 25864 bp, 21 predicted proteins | sample TARA_R110002012 | Tara Oceans TARA_R110002012 (sample SAMEA4396515) | marine metagenome | biome: Westerlies Biome; feature: [DCM] deep chlorophyll maximum layer (ENVO:01000326); material: water (ENVO:00002006), including particulate matter (ENVO:01000060) such as... | depth 40 m | reverse complement strand
GTGCATCGGACTTCAAATCTTCAATCTGCTTTTCCAGTTCTACAATTTTTTCTCGCAAGTGTATTGCGTCTACCTCTACCTGACTTAGTCTGTTAAAAGTAGCTAGTGGGATTATGACTTTTTCTGTTCTCATCGTTTTCTCCTTAATACTTTTCGTTACCACCGGCTGTTAATGCGTCTAGGCAGTCGTCACACTTGCAATCCTGTTCGCATATTTCCACAGCTTCCCGTATTCCACGAGCGGTTAATAAATCCATAATTTTATCGAACTCACAATCGCCGTTGCATGGTGTCAACTCTGTTTGTTCAGTCATTTTAATTTCCCTTCTTAATGACTCTGGTAACTTAATTGTTAAGCTACTCATTGAGACCGCTCAGAATCGCTCTGAGCGGCCCGTATGAGGCTCTTAAACGTTCCTGCCTCGCGTTACTTCGATTAGAAGCACAAGTGCCTCGAAATCATCGAGGTAACTCATGTCAAACTCATCATCTAAACCTGCGGCCTCAAGGGCCTCCACTACGAGATCCTCCTCGAATCTGTCAGCACCAAGAGCCTCTAGCGCGTCCTGTGCGTTGTTGCCATTAAAGACAACATCTTCAGCAGTGATCTCTTCCTTCCACGCTACGCTCAAGCAGTGAGCTAGGTAGGCTTCAACTCCTCCGCTATCCTTCAGTAACCGAGCGGTTGCCTCTGGTGTGAATGTTCCTGTCCCGATTTGCTTAGTCATGATTTTTTCCCTTCTGACTATTTGGCGTCTTATTTGTTAAGGCGCTCATTGAGGCCGCCTAAATCGCTCTAGGCGGCCCGTATGAGGGTCTTAGCAATCGTCACACTGTTTTAGTATGAAGTTAGCTATTTTGTCGGCTGCGTCCATTGCCTCAAAGATTAAGTTCGGATCTTTGTCGATGGCCTCGGACCAGCCCTGAATGTAGGCCTCGGAATTTTTCTGAGTGCTTTCCACGTTTTCAAGATTGCACCACTTCGACAAGTAAGCTGCTGACCACTCAACGCTCATTTCCTCTTTGCCTCGCTCACTGTGCATTTTATAGTTGAAATTTCTCTCAACGCGTCCCTTCTTGGATGTACTGTGTCCGATCTCGTGGAAGGCTACAGAGTAATAAGCGCTTGAGTGCTCAAACTGTCCCTTCAATGGGATATTGACTGTGTCCTTGCTTGGCAAGTAGTGAGGCGCCTCACCGGCCATTGGAAGCTCGTTAAAGGCTACACCAGTACTATCAAGGTAGGCTGCGATGATCTTGTCTGCGTACTCATCAGGCTTAAAATTTTCATCTGTTGGATTGTGGCAAGGCTGGCCCTTCTTAGCCTCGGACCAGTCGACCTGCTCAGCATTGAAAACGTTAAACCAAGACAAGCGCATCTGCCCAATATATTTGCCGGTCTCAGCATTGATCCGGATGCGGATCTTTTTTCCTTCCTTGTCGGTACTTGGTACGCAGTGATTAGGCTGTGTACAGTCAGTCTTGCACTTAAAGGGAGAGTAGAATCGGTTGACTCCGGTTGTAGCCTTCTCGCCCTTGATTACTTTACCGCCTCGGTTAGATATCTCTTGAAAGCCGATCCAAGTGTTGGAAGTGTAGCCTTTAGCGATAGCCTTAAGAGTAAAGATCCACACATTCTTACCCTTGTAGGCTTCACCAGTGATCCGTCTTGGTAGGCCTAACTCAGCTGAGACGCCAGAGTCCCAAGGGAGGCGCCTAGTTTTTGCCATAGTGGCTTTTACTGATTCGTTTATATCGCTCTGAATTTTTCCGAAGGCCTTCTTTTGCTTTGGAGTTCGTAGGCCATAAGTTTCTATTGCTGTAGTCATTTTTCTGTTTTCCCTTCGTGCTTTTTTTGTTTGTCTTAACTGTTTACTATTCGATTAAGTCGCCCTTCTGCTTTTTGCGTTTCAGCTTGTAAATCTTCTAACGTATTTCTAAGATCGTTTATCTTGGTAATCTCAGAATCTAGGGTCTCTCTCTCGTCTGCAAAGTGGTCAGTGAGTAACGCTTGGAACTTGAGATTAATGCACATTGTCATAGCGTTAACTAGTGAGCTTTCGACCTGTCCGATCTGCTTGAAGCTCTGGTTAACTGGCTGTCCAAACTGAATCGACTCTTTCAAATCATTAACCGCATATCCTACGGTCCCTACTACTTGGACGATATTGATCCTCGCCTCGGTAATGTCGTTGACATCCTTAATGAAGTTGAATGTCTGCTTGGTGTTAAAAACTGTAATCATTTCTGATTCCCTTCTTTTTTGCTTTCGCTTTGTGCAAAAGCTATAGCAAAAGTGTAAAGGGTATCGTCAAGCCTTAAAGAGTAATTAGCAGAAACACCATACACAGCAAGGGAGTTAGCCAAATAAAAAGTAGCGGCCTGATTTAGTTTTTTTGTCTATCTCTGGTTCTACGGTCTCAGAGAGTAGCTAATCACTAAGGGAATAAAGCACCAATAGAAGGCCAAATCCTAAACACGGATAAACCGACATCAACAGGCTAAATGCAGCTTCTCAATAAAAAACCCTTGAAAACAAAGGGAGTTTATTTTGGCCCGTGGCTACCATGCAGCCACCAGTGGAGTAATGAATCTCATGTAGGTTACATGAAAGATACATGAGATATGCGGTTTGTATGGCTCATAGTGGCGCTGTGTGGACCGTATGGCGGCTATATGTGCGGTCAGCTTGTGACGTAGCCCCCCACGTAGGGGTAATAGCTATTAATAACGTTGCTGGCTAGCGTATGGAAACCATATGCAAAATATTTGATGTGTTGCGCAGGGTGTGGTAATCGTTCGGATTTGTTTCAGCTTGCCAAAAAATGTATTTCGCGCGGACTGCAATTGTTTAGGCGCAGTAGGGGGTCAAAGTAGCGAGCCAGACTCTTCTGGGGTGGGGGCCACTCAAAGATAATTCACGAGAATCCTAGTTATTAAGTTGCGGGGGAAGCTAATGATGAAAGGAACAGGTTAAAGTCATTAACTCCCCCCAGCGGTGGAGGTTGTTAAAGTATAACTGATTTGGTTATACTTGTTTCACGTTAAACATAAGGAGGCATTATGCCAAAGGTAGGAAATAAGCACTATTCGTACACTGCAAAGGGTATGGCTAAGGCTAAAGCGGCAGCAAAGAAGAGTGGTAAGAAGGTAAGTTACGGGAAGCGCAGGAGGAAAGCCTAATGGGTGGAGTAAGACGAGGCGGTAGACGCGCTTCAAAGATGACTGGTACGGGAAGTAAGGGTAAAAGAAGTTTTGCGAAGTATAAGAAGCTGTTGCCATTCTCGGTGCAAAAAGCCTTCAAGGGAGAGAAGAACTTACCCTTCCGCAAACGAAAAAACAAAATCGACATTAAAGAAACTGGATTAAAGTAATGGCTAATTGGATTAAGAAGGCTACGTCTAAGAACAAGGGTGCGTTCGGTAGACAGGCTAAGCGAGCTGGCATGAGTACAGGTGCATTCGCTAGGAAAGTTAAAAAGAGCCCCAAGAAGTATTCTGCGACTACAGTAAAACGCGCTAATTTAGCGTCTACTCTTGGCAAGTTACGGAAACGCGCATGAGTGCCGACGTAATTCCTTCTCTGTTAGAAGAGCTTATTGACAAGCTGGACCCTAATGTAGATTATGGTGAGCGGTCATATGAGCAGGTATGTGACCAGATACGCAACGGCACACTCACGATTAAGCCCATTGTCTACGACAGGCCTATTATTCGGGACCCTGCCTTAAACGGCAGATTAGTTCGGGGGAGCGGGCGTTTGCATTCGGCAACGCTGTCTGCTGAAAAGATTGAAACGATTAGCCGTTTTTTGACTCGCGCTGCTGAAGACTTTGATTCTGTGTATGAGGCTCTCACTGAAGCTGCTGTAACTAAAGGTGATGTACGGGCTCAAAAGGTGTTTATGGAAATGTTCATTGGGCGCCCGAAGGAGAGCACTGTCACTGTCAATAGTAAGGTTATGGACCGACTGTTAGATGCGGCAGAAAAAGAAAAGGAGACGGTGATTGAAGTCATACAGCCATCCGGAACTATGGGAACTGATAAACGACGATGAGCCGTATGTGCCGTGGGAATGGCAAGCCGAGCATGTCCACGCTCATCACGAAACAAAAAGGCTTATCCTAGCCTGTGGACGTCGGGCTGGTAAGACGACTGCTATCAAAGCAGAGATTGTCCGTGAGGCCCTAAAGCGAAAAACTGAGCAGTTCGGGGTACTTCACGCTCCGTATATCTACGTCATAGCCCCCAATTATGAGCTCACCATGAAGGTGTGGGAACCTGTATGGGACCTGTTTGTAGGTCGAGGCGCCCCATTAAGGGACTATTATGTCTCTCACGACAAGACTAGAAAGCTCATTACTGTCGGAGATGGAGCTCGAATACAGGCTAAATCAGCTGACGACCCTACTGCATTGCAGGGAGATCGCGTCACCGCAGCGTTTGTAGATGAGGCTCACGACCTTAATCCAGAAGCGTGGGCAAACTTTATGCCCGCTCTAGCTGACTCTGACGGAAGATTAGTGGCTATTGGTATAGCCAGAGGGAAGGGCAACTTTCGTACTTATTTTCAAATCGGGCAAGAAGACGACCCTCGTTATTACTCCGCTTCAGTCACCTCATTAGCACACCCAAACATCGACGAAGACGATTTAGAAGAATTTAAACGAGACCTAACAGAATCTCAGTTCAGGCAACAGTACCTCGCTGAGTGGGTTGAAGACGATGGTCAGGTCTTTAGGAACATCGACGAATGTTTCGATGGCGACTGGGAGGAACCTAAAGAAGCTCAATACTTAATGGGACTCGACATAGGGAAAATAGAAGACTACACAGTAGCGTATGTAATTAACATTAATACGATGAGTATCGTAGCAAGGGATAGATTTAATGGATTGGACTACACACTCCTCGGTTCGCGCATTGCAGGGCTATACAAAAAATACAGGTGTCAGACGATTCACCTTGATGGGTCTGGTGTGGGTGAGCCTGTGGCTGACATCCTACGCAGCGAGGGTTGTTCTATTACATCGTTTAAGTTCACTAACCAATCGAAAGCTACACTTGTATCCACCCTCGCCGCCGAAATCGAGCATGGGAGAGTTCATTTCCCCAAAGATGACGAAATACTTAAAAAGGAGTTAGAATTATTTGAAGGCACTGTGTTAGCTGGCGGAGCTGTTCGGTACGGGCATCCTGTCGGATACCACGATGATTCCGTGATGGCTGCGGGCTTAGCGGTCATGAAAGCAAAAAAGAGAAAGAATACCACATCAATGATGCGCCGTTCTGACTATTTGACGTTTGGATAATGTATGACCACTGAAGAGTTTTACGGAGTGTTTGATGACGACTATGGCAGATATCACCGCCTGAAAAACGAAGTGTTCAACGGTTACTTTTCAGCAATGAATGAGGACACCAAATTTTATAACGGAGATTATCCTGACATTGGAGAAATTATTCCCCGTGAGTACAGAGAGTCAGGCATGTCTGCCACCATTCCGCCCACTGCTCGGAACGCGGTAGATAACGCATCGGATCACATACTCACTACCCCTCACATTTATGTCCCAGTGAAACAGACTGACAGCGACCAGCAAGGACAACAAGACCTAGCTGAACGTAAACGTCAATTCTTAGCTGCGTTTTGGCATAGAGTTGAGGTCGATTACGGCGACCCGCTCGCGCTAGGGCGTAAGAAGCTCGTTAAAGACGGGCGCATAGTTATGAAAAAAGAAATCAGATGGGAGCTTATTCCGTTTCCTCCCCCAAACGATGCGTCTCGTGGGGAAAAACAGCGCTACCGAAATCATTTACGCAAACTAGCGCAAGCTAAATTTTTGTGGAAAGTGTCAGTGCTCCCGAATGAAACTATTGTAGAGGACCCAGATAACCCAAATGATCCCTTGTACGCTTACGAATTCTATGACATTTACCCTGACGAAGCCCGACGAAGGTTCCCCGACTACGCAGACGAATGGAATTCTACAGAGTTAGATAAGCTCGAATTTGTGGAAATGTACACCAAGCCGCATGGGAGTGACAAAGGTCAGCATAAAATGTGGGTAGGTGGCCGTTTAGTTCACGATGAAATGAACCCTTACTGTTGGGAAACAGCAGCCTCTACTGACGAATACTTAGACTTTGAAGGTTACATACCGTATATTATCCGTGACTCAGGGTGGGGAGAGACGACTGCTAAAAACGATCCTGCTGACAGGTATGTAGGTATTTTAAGGTACATACACCCTGTACTACAGGCGGAAGCGCGTCAGCTCACTGCGGTAGACATTCAATTACGGTACTCCACGTTTGCTCCTGTCATTACTAGAAATGTCATGGACGACAGTACCCCTATAGAATTAGGCGCTGGTAAACGGATTAACCTTGTAGATGACCAAGAAATTAATTTTGTGAAGCTCCCTGAAGTTCCGTTGTCGGCGTTTCAGATGATGGATAAAGTGCATCAATATACAGCTGATCTGTCTAAGATGGGTACGCTAGGTGGTCAGCCGCAACGCGGGGTAGAGTCAGCTACCGAAGCAGATCTTAATATTCGCAATGCGTCAGTTAAGTTGTCAGGATGCGTACAATCTTTACGGGCATGTGTAGCTATGGCTTCGCGACAGGTGTTCCAAGACATTGAGCATATCCTTAATTCGAGCATTACCGTCGCTGGTGGTACAAAGCGTAGCGCGAGTGAGATTACAATTAAGCCATCTGAGCTGGATGATTTCTATGCAGTCGATGTAGAGCTTCACACGTCAGATCGCGCACAGATTGAGATGCGAGACATGATGGTGTGGTCCCAACTGTACCAAGTGTACAACGGGATGTTGTCTGCACAGACCGCTATGGAGAACTCGGGCATTGAAAACCCACAACAAGAGATGCTCAAAGCGTCCGTAAACACGTTGTTCATGTCACCTGAAGCACAACAGGTGCGTACTATGATGATGCTCAAGGGCTTAGAAAGCCAAGCGTCAGAAGTTTTGCGAGCCTTCCAGCAGAATATGTCGCAGGTTCCGCAGCAGGGGCCTGAGCAGCTTGGGGCTATGGCTCCTCAAGGAATGCCGCCCTTACCTACCGCGTCGGGGATTCCCGAGAACGTAGCTCTTAACCGTGAAGCTAACGTAGCAAATGAGATGAGATAATGTCAGGCGAACTAGCAGCATACATGAGTGACGCCGCAAGGCAAGTAACGGTATTGAACGCAATGGCGTTGGAATACATTGCTGACGCGTTTGCCACACCTGAAGAAGCCACTGTGTTTAGGTCATCGTTCGATGAAATGCAGACTCGTTTTTCGGCTCATGGTCATGGATCTGATCTGAGCGACTGTACCGACCCGTTCTGTATGGAAGCAAAGATGGCTATTATTGATGCGCTAGGAGTTATTATGAACCAACAGGCAGAACAAACTGCTCAGCAAGGGGGTATGTAATGCCACATGAAGTAGGTCACGAAACGTCAGCACGTTATGCCAACTTACCTAAAAGCGGTCAATCTATTGAAGCTCTGGAAAAGCTATACGACGCAGCAGCTGGCGACCCAATTACCCAAACCGCCATTGCTCAACTTATCGCAGGAGTTAAGCAAAATAAAGGCATGACAGGTGCTCAATACGAGGATTACCTTAACTTAAAACAGGAAATCCTTAACCAAGAAAGTTTCACTCGAAGCGAGCTAGACAACTCTATAGTTCGGGGGACAGCGGGTGATACATGGCGACGTGGCATTACGCAATTAGAAAGTTTATACCCACCCGACAAGGGCTGGGTTATTATGAGCGAAGTTCCTAATACACAAACTGGTGAGGTTGTCTATCAATTTAAAAACTTGCTAGATAATATGCCTGTTGCAACATGGACTGGCTCTTACATGAACGGGGCGTTGGTTCCAACCACCCCTCCAGAAAAAACTGAGACTGATTCACCCGCATCAGCTGATGACTGGTACTTGTCGAAAGACAGGCTAGACGACAGCATCACTCAGATGGTAGCAAGGGTTCCTACAACATTTGACCTCGGAGACGGCCAGTCTATCGATGTAGCTGTAGGTGACACATTCCATTCCACTGATGGGGGAGCTACTTGGATGCGTGGAGTTGCACCATTTACTACAGGCGACAGTGCTATTCCAGCTCCGGAATCTAACTACGACGCCCTTCAGCTTATGTTGGACTTTCAAGTTGAAAGACGCCTAGCCTTACAAGACCAAGCTAGTGCTCGCAGCGATGCTGCAAAGCTAGGCTTTTCGTATGAGGAATTAGCCCAAAATACTGCATTAGAGAAAAGCCGTCAGGCTGAAGATGCTCGCCAGTTTGATTTGGGCTTTGGTGAACAGCAGCGTCAGTTCAATGTAAACACCCAAGAGGCCGCGCTGCAACGCATCGCGCAAGGGCGAGCAGCCGAAGAAGCTAACGCGACACAGCGATACTTTAGTAGCCTTGAAGAGCTTGGTCGGAACTACCGAACAATGATTGAAACATCTCCTGCAATGGCTAACGCAGCCACAAATCAGGGAGAGTTAATAAGAAATATATTAAAGGAAGGTGGAGATGTACTTGCTCGCACATACTTCACTCGTGGCGGGATGTCTCCGCTCCCAGAAATCACTCAGGCGGATCTCATTAACAACCTTAATGACGAGATGGTTCAGCTTCAGGAATTTGAAATCAACGCAGTAAACCAAGAGAATAGGCGAATTCAGCGAGCAGACCGAGATCGTGCTCGTGCCGAGTACCAGACATTTGTCAATGCAGAAATGGCTAAGCCGCAGGAAACGGTAGCTAAATCTAGGTTTGACCAACAAGGCTATGATGAAATGCTTGGTAGTTGGGATGAGTATGTAAGTTCAGACGAATACGCAGCGGCGATTGCAGCAGGAGAGGAAGCGCAAGCTGCCCTTAACGCATTTAGTTTTGAGGACGCGATGCAAGCGGCACTAGTGCGAGATCCCAATACGGGTGAAGTTATCAACGCTACCGAAGCTCAACAAATTGCGCAAGCGCAGAAGAATGAGTTACAAAGTGCAGTAGCTCAAGCTGCAAGTGCAACCACAATGCCTGACGAGGGTATGTTTACAGAGAACTGGTCAGAGTTGGCCCCTCGTAACATATCTACGTTCGACCAATGGTACGACGCTGGCGGGGCATCGTTTGGTCCTAGTTCGTTATTAACACCGCCTAAGTTAAATATTCCTCGTAGAGTATTCCAAGACCAACTTATAGCAGACGCTAGAGCGACTACTCCACCGGCGGTTACGTCTGTGATGTCAGGGCAAATGCCAACCCCGTTATCGTTTGGGAATATGCCACTACCAACATTCCAGCAGCTCCAAGCGTTAACTCCTACCGAGCAGCAAATGTTTAATCAACGCTTAATGACTGAATACAATGTCCCATTAGCTGATGTTGCGTTCCAAAGCCAGCGTCAATTCGGGGAGCCAAGCGCAGGACGCAGTAGAGACCTTGCTAAGTTCAGGGGGTATTCCGTTTAATGGCTAGTAAATACGACCTTCGTAGATCCTCTTCCTCGCAGGGAATCCCTGTAAAATCTAGCCCTCAAGGCGGGCAGGGTTTTGACTCGGAAGGGTTTAAGGGCCCTTCGTTCGAGACGCCAGAACAACGACGTGAGCGGTTACGGAGGGAAGAAGAGGAGCGCAAAGAGCGTGGCGGAAGTGGTTTACTGTCCGACATTGGCTCTCTTATTTCCGAGGGATTCAGTAAAGCCCGTTCAGGGGCACAACAATTTGCTGAGCTAAGTACATTTGGATCTACTGACCCAGAGTTTCAGCGAGCATGGATGGAATCGCAAGCTGACCCTGAAGCGCGTAAGGATGCGCTATTAAGTTCGTATTTAGAAACATATAACGAAGAAGCTAGACGACTTAACGCAGACGATGACCCCTCTAATGACCAGCGAGTATTTGATGTAAGTGGCATGGGTCCAGACATTAATATTCCATCAGTTAAGGCTGGGCCTTATACCACTCCTAAGATTGGTTTTAACACGGGAGATGTAATACAAACCGTGGCAGAAGAGACAGCCCACCCAATTAACGTCGGTATTGGGATGTACGGCAAGGGAGCTGCCCAGTTAGCAAGGGCAGGTACAACAAAGCTAGGTTTATTAAAGTCGGGAATCCAAACGCCAACATTAACAAAAGGATTAACCACTGGACAATATGGCAGAATATTCAGTGGCCCGTTCTTAAAGTCGGGAATTACAGCAGCTCAGGCTCCGTTATTTGCTACGAAGATGATTGTTGAGCCTATAGTCATGCGTCAGGCAAGCGTCCCAGCTACGGTAGCAGGAGAGGTGATAGCAGCTACGGTAGCCCGTAGGACTTTTGAAAGTGTGTATAACTCTGACATGTTTGAAAACTATCCTACCTATGCCAAGGCTGGAGCGGCTGTAGGCGTAGCGTTAGGCGTTGGCTCAGCAGCATCTATTCAGCTTGGAAAAGCGGCTGGTAAATTTGATCCTGTAGCTATTCGAGCAGGTAAACAGCAAATACAACAAGCCATAGACCAAAATGCGTTAGACGACACAATAGATGAATTAGATTTTCTTGAGCGGAGAGCAATATCAGGTAATGAAATTGTTCCGCAAGGGCTAGGTGATGCTCCCGTACACGTAGGCCATAGCGACGTCGTGTACGTTGGAGTCGGTGGCGATGGAAGGCCGCTTCTGAAAGAGGACGGTACGTTGCTTGTATCTGATACCCCATCCCGATTTGGGGGAGCCGCAGCGGACACGGCGGTAGTTCGCAAAGATGCGCTAGACATGACAGCAGGAGCGTATGAAAATTCCACACTTCCGCCTTTTACAGAAGGTACGTTAAGAGGGCAATACGGACAAAACATTACTAGGCCAAAAACTAGGGAAGGATTATTAAAAGAAGATCATAAGACGCTATATCACATAACCGATAAAGGCGACGAAATTCGACGCGATGGAATGGTAAGGGCCATTACGGATGAGACTGCTGGTCTTCAAGGTGGCGGCTTTGGTGGGTCTGTTCGAGGAAGTGTATCAACTACTACTTCCCGTGAAATGGCTGAACAATTGCAAACAGATCTTAGGCGAAGAGTAGAGATATCTCAGAATGAAACTCCTGAAGAAATTACAAACACATTAAACTCATGGGTAGCAGCTGACACACTTAAGGTTAATGTAGACGAGCCTATTTTTAATGCAAATGAAATAGACGCTATTGTCTCCGCAGCTCAAGCTCAGAGTGGCCCGCTTCAGTTAACAGCATTAGACACCTACTTTATACGACGTAAAGCAAAAGGCATCGAATTGTTTGGTGAGGAAGAAATGCCGCCGGTGTTCCGCGACACGTCACCTATTCACAATAAGACGCCAGAGGAATACAGGTCACTGGACCCTGAAAGCATAGAGATTTTAGAACTAGACACGGCCCTTATTCCTGACGGTGCGTTTATTAGCGGTCATGGTGTGGAGCGAGATTACTTTGCAGGGCCATTTCAGGGCCGAGTAAGTCAAGGTACAGGTGCTATAGTTGACGACCCAGACGCACTATTTGAAACAGAAATATTTGCAGACATACCATTCCCTCGCACTGACCGCCAGCTGCCGCTTCCGTTGCCTCCGAAAACTAATCAAGAATTATTGTCTCAAGCGTCAGGCGACCTACAAGTGTATAAAGACACACTAGACCCAACGGACTACAGGCAAATAGTTCGGCGAGCGCAAATAAACCAAACGCTTGAGGCGGAAACTGCTAGTGCGGCTGAGATTTTAGATTTAGTTAAGAACCAAAGAAAGTATATGACAGCCGATGGCACTGTGATTGATTGGGACGAAGTGCCGATGTTAAACACATCTACTCAGATGGGCCGTTTAATATACGACGAGAATGTGCGACGTGTAGAGCTTAGCAACGTATATCTTTCGTTGCGTTACGCTAATTGGGAACAAAACATATTTAATCCTAAAGACATTGATTTACCTGCGGGCGCGGGTGCTGGGCCTAACAAGGTGTCTTTTGCGTCCCTTGTACAAGACGGGCGCTGGAACCCCCGACTTAAAGAGCTAGGAGTAATGAAGCTCAATGACGGGATGTACACATTCCATGGTAGAGCAGGACGGCAAATTGAAGAGAAGCTAAAACAAATTCGTGCTGAATTAGATTTGAATGTAGACATTGATGAACTGAATGGCATTACACCTGAAACTATAATGTCCACCAAGTTCCAATTTATTCCCCCCGCAGTAAAAAAAGAGATGGATGCTATGTGGGAAAGCGGCGAAATGCCCTACTTTGGCGACGTTGTTGAACGTTCTCTTGGCGATTACAGAGGCTACTTTCCTCGGTTTGTTACTAACCCCCAGAAGGGAATTACTGGTCACAGCGGGAGTCACACCTCTGCGTCGTATGACAAAACTAGGCGCGTAGGGTGGTCTCTTGACGAAGAGGGACACCCGATAGGGGAGTATGAACGCCAGATGTGGCAGATGGCCGACGAAATGGCAGTAGACCGAGATAACCCTATTGAATACTTAGAAGATCCGTTAAAGATTTTAGGCCTACGACTCAAGGCTACGCTCGACAGAACAAATGCTCAGTGGGTAGAAGACGCCGCGTTGTCATCTCCAGCGTTTGATGGCTTAGGAGGCTACACCGCTGTAGAAAGAATGCAGATGGATTCCACATGGCAGCAAACTATGGATGTACGTGACCTTGCATTCATTAATGTCAAAAATATACTTAACCGAATTAGTAGCTCTCCCGCTCAAGCGCGAGCAGAGCAAAGAAGGCTTTTAGGGGTAAACCTACAGCGAGCAGCTGCAACTGCGGAATCGTCGGGCCTTAGTCCGAAAGAAGCCGAGTTGCATGCGAACATAATAGAAAACGGGCGAACGCTTGCAGGTGAGATAGACACTTTTATGTCTGACGCCGACTTAATGGTGTTCAATGCGAAGGATGTAACAGGAGAAAGTTTCGGAAGAAGTGTGCCGTATGGGGGGCCTACCACTCAAGCGATGTCACCACCTGCTGTACCTGTTCGCTCAGCTCCTAAAACAATTACAGATCTTAAAACAGATCTTAAAGCAATGCGAAAAACATTAAATGACGCAGCGGCTTTAGGTGAGACTGGTGGTCCGTCTTCAAGTGCGCTATGGAGTTCTGTTCAAGAGCTACGCACAAAGTACGAAAAAGCGTTAGACATTTATAACAACTTTCTAAAAGGACGTCCAGCGGTAAAGCGTAACATTGCCGCTCAATCAACATTTGACTCTCAAACAAACCGTTCTAACGCGCGTATTGTGCGACAAGAAGTTTCTAGTATGGAGTCAGAAATAGCCACTATCACCTTGCTTCGTAGCGTAATCGAAGACAAGATAACGTATGTAAACCGTTTACAGCCCAGTGGGTTGCCCCGCATACAAGCGCAGTTAGATAAAGACTTAGCAGACTTGACGCAAGCCGAAGAGCAATTAGCTATGGCTAGGGGCATGTATAACAGAGCTTTAGAACAAGCGGGTGAGGCTTCGCTTACTCCCATATCAGACTCATTAAATATGGTACAGCAGCCACGAGTCAGAGGCGGCCAAACAATTATGAAGCGTGATGGGAGTGGTCCTGTCATGGAAACTATTGTCCATCCAGCAGCAGCTCAATCAGGAAAGGTTCGCTTCCTTGCCAATGGCGCAATGAAAGATCGTATATATGATGACGCCTTTGCCGACCAGCTAGACAGAGTGTTTAGGGCAGACATATCGGGGCAGAACTCTTACGAACGGGCGTATAACAATTTAAATGATGTGCTGCGTACCATCAATGCGAGTGCTGATTTCAGTGGGTTAACTATTCAAGGGATGCTCGGCGCTGGATTGACTCCTTCGCAGTACGCTTCAGCAGTCGCAAGAAGTATGGCGGCGGTAACTGTAAGCAAAAGATTCTACACAGGATTTTTAGTTCGAGAAGAAGACACTATTAGAGAAATGACAAAATGGGGTAGGGTCCAGCTCGCTAACCCCGATAACGCTGGAGAGTTTCTTGTGCCAAAAAGTTTTGGTATTGGTTCTGCCCAGTTTCGTTTAGCTGGCGATGTGGGGCCTCGTTCAAGCCATAGAAAGATAAACCAAGCGGTCTCTAATAAAGTGCGTAAAGTGCTAGGTAGCAGTCAGACCTTCCCCCCGAACTCTGTCACACCTAAAGATGTGTTGTATGGAAGCGCACAGGCGGCGGTGTATATAGCAGAAAAACCTGTGTCTATGGTATTGAATGCGTCTAACCTACACTTTTCCGCTTTCGGGAATATTATGCGTGTGCATTTATGGAAAAACATAATGGCTAATAAGCATCAGGCTGACATGATTAGAGTAGATAAGGGTGGTAAACGTAAAAAAGAAGTGTACACCCGCAAGGATATGCTGGAAGTTGGTGAGGCAATTAACAACCTTACGGGCTATGCGCGAGGTGAGCCAAGCACCATTGAGCGAACTTTGCTGTTTGCTCCGCGATTTTTCAGGGCGCAAACAAAGAGTGTGGCAACTGCTATTGGTGACGCTGGCCCTGCTGGGGACTTAGCAAGAGAAAGTTATTTCCGTACCTTGCTTATGCTAGGGACATTAACTGCGGGCCTTAACTATATGATTGGGGAGGGGCAGACAGATTTTGTTCCTTTCTTACGAGACCGCGACGGAACGTACAGAACTAACCCGAACTTTATGAAAGTGCATTGGAACGGCAGGGACTATTCCCTTGCAGGGCCGCTAGACAGCCAGTGGAGAATGTGGATGGCAACAGCGCTAAACACAGGCTTCCCTGTAGAGGCCCAAGCAAAGGCGTTTTCAGGTAAGCTCGGTTCAGCATTTGACAAAGCATTAACATTTTTTGTAACCCAAGAGGGTTTCGGTGGCGAACCGATGCCTCGTCCTATTAAGCCAACAGGCAGATACGCTGACGCTGACTTTGATTCACGAATGCAATCGGTAGAGCAATACGGCAAGGGGTTCCTTCCTTTCTGGATGCAAAATGAATTGGATGAAAAACGTGATTTGGGACAATCATGGGGAGAACGCTACGGAAAAGGGCCGCCCCCCTCTATGTTACTTAACATGATCGGTGGGAAAGACGCACCTGTAACTGTTAAAGAAGCAGTGCTTGGAATAGCGCGAGTGCGTTACCCAGACAGGGATTACAACCTTACAAATCGTCCCGTACCTGCCCATGTCAGGAAAGAAATTTATGCTGACAACCCAGATTTAGCTGCCCGCGATACCCGTGTAGGCGACGCAATGCTAGATGCTGAGTACACAGAATCGTATCAAGTAGCCAAGACCGAGATTAAAAAAGCTGAGGCAGTGCGCGATAAAGAGCTATCTGATTTGGGGATGATGGTGTTAACTGGTGAAACAGGTCGGAATATGCTGCCGAGAGAAATCGGTAAAATTCAAGGGCAGCATTTTGGAACCATAGCGGGTTTGCGAGCTGGGTTAAGTGAATTTGAAAATGCCGCAGGTGGCGATCTGTTTTTTGAAATGGCAGAAAAAATGTTTAAGGCGTATGGTCAGGCTACTCAGCCATACACAGGGTTGGACTTTGATAAGTTAGCATCGATCCAAGAGGCTATCGAAAAAGAATATGGCGCCGAGCTAACCGATCAGTTCAACGATTATGTCAAGGATGCCGCATACCCACCTGCAATACAGGAAGTTATGGAGGCAGGAAATTATTTGCGTGAGGTTGATTATTGGTCTGCCCCAAACGATGTGTTCCAGAATGCGCTGTTTGCCGTAGCTGAAGATTCGGAGTTTCGTAAAGCAGCTGAGCAAGACGGAGTTGAAGCCAAGCAGTTAGTAGACGCATTTGCCAAGATATTACTTGATGTCTTTGGCCGCCCTATTAAAACCCTTAGTGATCTGGAAATCGCTGCGCGTCAAAATGGAGTGTTGGGTAAATGGCAATACCGCGCATTAGTACGGGGAATGAGGGAGGTGCTAGAAAAGGAGCGTAATGAGCGAGCTCGTAATGATCCGAATTTAGACCTTGCTCGTGTGTTGTACTTAGGAAAATACCCAGCACTAAATCCAGAAACAACTACGCTGGGTGGGTTAGCTGGATTAGTCGACGTGGACTTAAACATAGACAGTTCGTTTGCTGATCACAGCATTGCTGAAGACACAACTATGTTCTTTAACGCAGTGTTAGCTAATCCCGTGCAAAGAATAGATGAGCTTAATAACTTTGCTCATCCTGAAGTAGCGTGGAAATGGGTGCAGATACAGCAGCTACTAATGGCTTCCGGAGACAAGCTGAAAGCCAACTACCGACAGCAATCCCAGCAGCTCCCTCGCCCAGATGAGAACCCCACAGGCATGGGCTTAACCTCAGATGTTGAATCAACTACTCGCAGCTGGTCTCAGCAAATGAATGAAATCATGGGACTTCAATCAACGCGAGGCCCTTCCGGATCTCCTCCCACTAGAATAGCCCAATAAAAAAGGGGGGCATCCAGCCCCCCCCTACTATCATTACCTGACGTTAACCCTAGAGGCCCATCCCCCGAAGGCCAGCATCCACAATCTTTGTAACCTCAACGTTGTGGTCATCAAAATCGGGGCACTCTTGTCGATCATCTACCGCGTATGCCTCGTCATAGACTTCCTGTATTTGATCTGACCGCTTCCAGTCAGGTGCCATTAAGTCCAAGTCAAACTCGCTTAGGATTTTAGCAATAGGAGTAGTTCCCATTGTTAATACAAGACTGTACCCTGAATCTGATGCCTCATCTTCGGCAACCATCACTCTCAGAGAATCGGGGTCACGTCGTACCATCGCCCATTTCTCGTAAGCCTTCAGTCCGAAGTCTTTACCTATCGGCTTCCCTTCATTAGCCGATGATTTCAAGTCGTCCATAGTTGACTGCGTGTTTATCGTCTCGCCAGATTCTGCGCTATGCATACATACATAGTAAGGCATGTTGATTACTTCTGTCAAGCGCCTCACAACTTCCGAACCTACTTAAATCTATCGTAACGTTTGCTGATTAATGTAAAAAGAAGTGTTGACGGGGTAGGGTAAACAAAATTAGACTATGAGCACAGATGTTCTAAGGAGGAACAATGACACAAGAAGTAGATGCTCAGACGAATGAGTGGATTACGAACGCAGCGCCAGCTGAGGATACCTACGCGACGGCTCCCAGCGAAACTGAATACGTGGTTCCTGATTCCACAGACCCATCCACACTGATCACTGCGTTACAAGAGCGAATAGACCAGCTGGAAAAGAATTTCACTGACAGTAAACATGTCACGAATCGCGCAACCAGCTCTTTAGATAGGCTTAATAACAAAATCGAACAGTTTGCCACCAAGCAAGACCTTGAAGCCACCGTTGAAAACGTGAACGGAATCCGTACCCTTATGGAAGTAGGGCTGTCTGACGTTATGTCAGAGGAGGGCCGAGAACACTTAGCCCAGCAACAGCAAACCAACAACTATAACAGTATGCTTTCGCAAGCCAAAGACGAGATGCGACAGGAATTGAATGGGGCCTCACCCGACTCTGTGGCAGGTCAAGTAACAAATGAACAATTAGATGAGACTGAAGCGCGAGCGCGTTCGGCATCAGATCGTGTGTACGGTTATGCTGAAGCGCGGGGTATTTCTGCTCAAGAAGTCCATGACCTCCCTATCTGGAGTGCTCCTAACAAATCGTTAGAAGAAGCAGTACAGTCAGCTAAGGAGTACATAGACAATATGGTAAATAGAGATAACCCAAATCAAATCGCACAAAGTAAGCAAGCTGCCGGTGCTACACCAGCGCGAGCGTCATCTAGTTCTCAAGTGTTGACCATTGAAAAAATGAAAAACATGTCACCACAAGAGATTATGAAGATCCCGAAAGAGATCAGAAATCAGGCTCTCCGAGGTGGCTAACTATTAGCTAGGAGAAATCATGTCTGTAGACAGATTTATACCTTCGCTCTGGGCTGCTACATTACTGGAAAATTTAAACAATTCCCATGTAGCGGTAAACTTATGTAACCGGAATTATGAAGGTGACATCTCCCAATCGGGAGATACCGTTCGTATTACGTCAATCGGTCGAATAACAATCGCTGATTATGTAAAGAACACAACTACTATTTCGCCTGAGACTCTTGACGATGCTCAGCAGGTCCTTACAATCGACCAAGCGAAATACTTTGCGTTCCAAGTAGACGACGTAGACGCTAGGCAAGTACGTGATGATGGTGCGTTAATGGACGTTGCCATGCGTGACGCAGCTTGGGGTCTAGGTAATGAAGCCGACACTTCGGTATTGGCTGCTATGCAAGCGCAGGTAGACGCAGGTAACGCTCTTGGAGCCATGACCATTGGTACAGGTAACGTTGATGCGTATGAAAATCTTGTTGATTTATCACAAAAGTTAGACGAAAACAACGTGCCCCGAGATGGACGTTGGTGTGTAATCCCGCCGTTTTATCACGGCTGGTTACAGAAAAACGCAAACTTTGTGAGCTATGGTACTGCTGCAAACCGTGAAGACCTTGAGAACGGAATCATTGGTGCTGCATCTGGTATGAGGATTGTTGTATCTAACAACCTTCCTTCTGCTGGTGCAGGACGAAACTACGTTATCGCTGGTCATTCGGACGGCGTTACTTATGCAGAGCAAATTAACAGCGTTGAAGCGTACCGACAGCAAACTGCATTCAGCGATGCTGTTAAAGGTTTGCATTTGTACGGCTACAAAATTACGCGACCATACGTGTTGGCTACCGCCGACTGTATTTCAGTATAGGAAAGGGGATTAGAAAATGGCAGTTACAGCAGTAACACTCACAGAACTAACCCTTAACACTGCAAGCGCAGATTTGCCTGTTGCGGCTTGGACCGCGATTGCCACTGGTGCTGATGGATTCTCTTTGGATATGACAGGTGTTGGTTCACCTGTACTTCTGGGGTTCATTGACTCTGCTGGTGGGGCAAACAACGTAACAATCACGGCAGGTGACAGACCACCAGCGCAGCTACAGGGTCAGGGCAACCTAACCCTTACTATGGCGGCGAATGACGTGAAGTATGTAACAGTTGAGTCTGGTCGTTTTGAGCAGAATGATTCCACTATTAAAGGAACATCTGCTGGGAACAACACCAAGATGATTGCGTTCTTGCTACCAGTTAACTGGGGTTAGTAAGCTACAATGGAGGGGGATGCCTTTACGGGCTCCCCCTTTATTGATTGAAGGAGATGATATGGTTCGCCAAGCATTACGCTACCAAGTTTTAGACAGTTCTGGTGTGCCGATATCTGGTGTGAGCATACAGGTCGCACAATTAGACACTACCACCAATATCACACAGACGATGTACGCAGGGCTTACAGGCGGGACAACTATCGCCAACCCTCTCATTAGTGACGCATCAGGTTGGGTACAGGCGTACCTCAATGGTGCAGACGCAGTGGCATTAAAGCGTGTGACAGTTATTCCTACCCTCACAGGGTTTACATTTACTACGAGGAACGTACAACTCGGTTCCGATTACGGCGTATTAGACGCAGGAGACGCACCCCTTACGGGTACTACCGTCGATGCCACAGACAGATTCAACATGGCTCGCGGTTCAGGTGGCGACCCAGCATCACTGCAAACAGGTGATATGTGGTACAACACCACGTCAAACGTACTGCATTGGAGAGACAATACAGGCACACAGACAGTCGGTTCTACTACAGGAGACATTACAGGTGTTACCGCAGGGAATGGTTTAACAGGTGGCGGCGCATCGGGCGATGTCACACTTAACGTCGGTGCTGGTAACGCTATCAACGTGGACGCAGATGATGTAGATGTCAGCGTCAATGCCGCTGCATCAGCAGTTACTACTTTGGCAGAAGGTGACAAATTCCTTATTGCTGATGTCGATGATTCTAACGTAACCAAGAGCGCGACAGTGTCTCAGATCGCAGCCACAATGCTGGATGCTGGCAACAATAAAGTGTTCTATAGCAATACCAGTGGGGCTATCACAGAGTTACCTCTGGGGGCATCGGGGGAAGTTCTCACTTCGCAAGGTGCGACGAGTGCTCCAAATTTCTCTGCCATTCCTGCGAGTGGGGGCACAAAAGAAATGACGGCGACTGGTGCTATATCTGGTGCTGGTGTCGCAGTTGCGTTGAATAGCGATGGCACTGTGTCAACGATAGCAGACACTCGCGCAGATGGTTCGCGCCCTGCGACGGGTGCATTGTTTGAAGCGGGCGGTTCTAATCAAATTAAATGTGGGTATGACCCTGACACGGGGAATGTGTGGGTCGCCTATTGTGACATCGGTGCAGGTGACCCAGCTACAGTGGCGATGGGGTCGGTATCAGGATCGACAATTACATGGGGCACACCATTAGCTCTTGAGTCGGCATATACGAATTGTCACGCATTGGACGCGGTATATGACACTACGCTGAATCAACTATGGGTCATTTATTCACTTGAAGGGAGTCCATATAATCACAAAGTGGCATCCTGCACGTTCTCAGGTACGACCGTTACAAATAACGGGACTCCGATTGTGATCGATGCGGGGCACTCAAACCTGAGTTTGACACAAAACAGTGTAGTGTTTAACGAAACAGACGGACGCGCTATCGCATGTTGTTCGGACCCCGATAACAGTTACCGCACCGATTTTTACAAGCTCACAATTTCGGGTTCAACTATTACAGCTACGGCTGCCAGTAATTCAACTGCTGCGGGCGGTCGAACAGGGTCATCAAGTCAGCGGTGTGTCTGGGATTCGGAAAACGATAGAATCGTTATGTTTAGTTATAAAGATTCGATGCTATTAGCTCAGGCGTTTAGCTATAACGATTCTACACCTACAGTCGCACTTACAGCAGGGCCTTTGCCTATCAGCGTCACGGCCCCGATTAGTAGCGCAACAAAATCCCACAACGCTAATTACGACGATGTAAACAAAGTGACGCATGTTGGGTATAAGGGAAAAACTGACAACGAGGCGGTCGTGATTGCGGTGCGGCTTATTGGCGGCACAGACTTTCAGTTCGGCCCACCATTCGGATTGAGTGGAAAAACGCAGGTCTCGAATACTTATGAGCCGCTGATAAATTTTGCAGTAGACCAAACAAGCGGAAATGTGTATGCGACCTACACAGGCAACGATGACAATGTGCGTGGAGTTCCGTTAGGTATAGGTCAAAACTTAGAATATGTGTTTGCAGGAGCCGATATCACTTACAACTACACCACAGGCACAGGCCCAAACGGGACAGCACAAAACTGCGGTCCATATACAGGCGGAAAAATAATCGTGTGTTGGGCGAATAACAGCAACGGATACGACGGGACGGGCAATATCTACACGATGCCCACGGGTCAAACAACGGCCCCAAATTTCTTTGGCATTTCTGAGGCAGCTATTTCGGGTGGTTCGGCTGGAACCATCACAATTATCGGTGGAACTAATACCGATGTAAGCGGACTAACGCGAGGAAGTGATGTGTATTTAACGCCAGCGGGAGCCTATACGACGCGTGATTTGGGTTATGGGAAAATTGGAACCGCTACAGCAGCGACTGAAATTATTCTCACAAATACAGGCAACCAAGCGCAGTCAGGAGCATAACAGTGAAGCTGATTAGAGCAAAAACATCAGGCGAGCTTAAATGGATTTTCAAAGATAGCGACACGGTTGCGCTTAGCGATACAAAATTGTCGGTGACTGAAACGGACTATGCCGGCGATACACAGTCATGGGAACGCGCCGATATTACAACCGACACTTGGGAGCTTATAACAGCGACGGCTGAAGAATATCTTCTAGCAACGATACACGACCGCCCGTATTTTAATTCTGATACATACGGAAATAACGAGCGACGATAGGAGCCTGACATGGTAATGGGACCAGTAGGTATAGGATTCCCCACAGGTGCAAGCGGGACTACCACCATCTCAGGGTGTGATTTATTAGTAGGGTTCAGCAAGTTTATCAACGATTATTGGGCTAGTACCACTACGAGTGCAGGGTCAGGTACGTTTAATACGTTAGTCGATACATCGTTGTCACGTTTCGGTGACGATCAGATCATTGATTTCTATGTCAGAATTACAGGTACAGGGAACCTGCAATACGACGTAAGGCGCATTACTCAATTTATTTCAGCTACTGGGACCGTGTTTGTAGACCCCCCGTTTAGCGAAACGGTTGCGACTGAGCTTGATTACCAGATTCACAGGTACGATCCTGCTCTTAAATTTGAGTGTTTAGATGAAGCTAGACTTCGTGAAGATGTGTTTGAACACGCCTTTCGGCTAATCTACGACGATACAGTCACGTCTGATGGGCTTACTGACAGCTATGACGTCAACCCAGACATTCGTTCAGGCCCGATGTACATCTTTGTGGAAGACCCGCAGTCAATTACTCCCGAGTGGAATGTGCTCTCTAATCCGGTGGGTGACACAATTACCAGCTGGACGGCGAGCAACACCACAGCCACGATAGTCAGCCAAACCAACATTGACCGATTGATTCCAAAGTACGACACAAGCTGCATGAAATTGTCTACTGCGGCAGCGACTACAGGCACTTTAGCTCAGACTGTAGGGTCTATGTCTATTACAGCTGCTCAAGCCGCAGGACGGCGCATGACGTTCGGAATGTGGGTGAATACTCGTGACACCTCTGGAGTTAGAATTCAGCTCACTGACGATGATGGGGACACTGCCTCTTCGTTGCATGGAGGGACAGGTTGGGAGCTGCTTACGGTAGAGAAAGACATCTCTCCGACGAACGCCGCCACGTTGACAGCGACCTTAATTGTGGCAGGAGGAACTACAGGTGCGACCGCATTCTTTAACCGCGCATGGCTCTACTACGGGGAGTCCAATCTTATACAGGACGTGTACCCATTTAGAGACGCGCATTTACTACGCCGTGATGCTACAACGCAACGTGTAAAATTAGCATGGGTTCCTATTGCGGGCAGACAAATTAGAATGGTAGGCCGACAATATTTATCGACGTTAGGTACAGTAGCTAGTACGCAATGCACAAATAGCATGGAACTGGATGAAGGTTCAGCTCAAGTGTTATACGGTGCGGCAGCAGAAACTTTGTTTGAAAAGGAAGGATTGACGACCGAAGAGTTTCCTCAAATAGCACAACGCATACAGATTATTGACAGGAAAAAAACAGCTACGCGATCATGGGGTTATATTGTGCCCCAAGTACCCACGATTCGTAGTCCGTATCAATAATGGCTATTATCAGCACAGGCTCCCGCGTAGACACGCCGTATGATGTGTATCTTGAGGTAGATAATCAGAAGGTAGGGTTCATGTTGAATTCTACAGAAGGCATCATGGGGTACAGGGCGTCATTAGCTGACCAAGTCACACCACAATTTAATACCGCGTCTTACGATTACGCCTCTGTGCCTATCGAAGTTGAGATTCCAGTGGCCTATGAAAACTGGCAAGGTGGTTGTGCGTTTAACTCAGTTGAGTATGAAGAAGCAGGGTCCCTAACTAAGTATTCGTTTACAAGGGGTGTAGATGCGAGCTACGCAGGCCGTTTGTATGCAGGGCCATACCATTTCCCCAACACTAACGCTGGGTCTTATGGGTTTTTTACGCAAGGAGATGTCAATACTCCTACTGTAAAATTTTTGTATGCTCCTTCAACCGCAAGTGGTACAGAGCAAGGGGTCTGGGCTATAGGTGGAAGAAAGGTCTACAAGCAATCGGGGGGCACTGTTTGGACCGAGGTCACGGCAATGGCGTTGGCCGACGGGTATTATTTTAGTGACATAATTGATTTTAATAACACATTGTTTTTGGCCGTTGCACAAACAAGTGACAAGGCGCCTGTTAATTATTATTACTCTACTAATGGTGGATCGACATGGACTCAATCCTCATTGGCAAACTCGGCGGTTTTGTTTTTTGCTATTCGTGGAGAAACATCAGGAAGCGCAGTGTTATGGTCTTGTGATGGCAACGGTAAACTCCGCACTAACGTAGATGGAACTAATACTGGTGCAGTGTGGTCTAGTCCTATAGCTATGGGGACTACTACAAATGATTGGGTAACTGGGCTTGACGTCGTTGCAAGTTATGTGTATGTGTTTAAGGCAAATTCAATTTGGCGCACTGATGGTACAGATTCGGTAAATGTGTGGCAGTCTCAGGGAGATAACGAGGTGTGGAGCGCTAATGCGGGCAACGGATCAAGTCCTTATGTATGGATTGATGGTAATTGTTACGTCCAATACGGGCGCAGGGTGCTACAAATCGACGCTGTAAATAATAATATGACGATTGTATGGCCTCCTAGCGCAGCTCAAGTCGGCTCAGAAGAGCTAGACGGGCGCATTACTGGCATCAGTGGAGACTCCGACTGGCTGTATTTCTCTTTAGTAAATAGCATAGGCGTGTCTTATATTATGAAAGGGAAACCTAATACTACTAACTGGCATACCCTTACTTTTACGGAAACCCCTGCGGTTAAAGGGATTTACGTGGCTGGAAATAGTATTCTTGGTTCTACAAACCCGTGGATTTTATATGGGACAGACGGTACAGGCAGCAATCCTCCTTCTGCTGGGGCGCTTAGAGGAGTTGTGTTACCCAAAACAGGGATGCTTCCAGACACAGATCCAGACTATAAGTTTGCTCAATCTACAGAAAACCAGTACATCGTAGGTCCGTGGATGGACGTAGGACAGGCGGCTTCCCCTAAATTACTTAACGGTGCGCGAGTGTTAAGCCGTAATGCTAACGCATCATCGCCTACCACTCTTAGTTACGTGACTGATTCGGACAATTATCAAGATACATTTATACAAAACGTTCAGCGCGGGGACATTACAGGCACAGTTATAGGTACAGCTACCGATGATGACGCTACGTTTAGCATCAGTACAGAGGTTCGATTTAATAAAATCAGGTACATCTTAAAGCTGGCACGTCCTATTGGTGGCACTAACGTCGCGTCTATTGAGTCAGTAGTACTGGACACCACTATTGCCCCTGAGAGACGGCGTTTGTTTGAAATGGATTTCTTAGTTGCAGATGACCTGTCACTTAAAGGCGGGGGTAAATCTCGTTACAACGCAAAGGTGTCAGAAGAGTTTTTATTTAACTCCGCTAATAGATTGATTACATTAACAGATATTTTCAACCGCACTTACTCTGTTAAAATGCTAAGCCTTAGATCGTCTGGGATTATTCCGCAGGATGGCCGCGACACGCAAGTGTACACTGTGTCATTTGCTGAAATCAACCAGCTAACTGACATCGGTGAAGTTTTGATCTATGATACAAGTGCGTGGAACACGGGAAGGATATATAGCTAATGGCTTTAACCAATGTCACAGCTGGCAATACGGCGTTAGCTGCTGACCTTAACCAATACAAAGAAGCGCTTGAGGGTACTCGTACCTTTGTCCCTACAATTGCTGCTGCTGCTGGATCAGACATTACACTTCAGCTTGCTGATGCGGCAGGGGCGCGTAAATTAATTGTAGAAAACTCCGGCGGTACAGATGGATTTACTGTTGATTCAAACGGCGTAGTAACGCCTACTATATTACAAGTCACAGGAGTAGCTACTCCTGCCGACACTGTTGCTGGGCGTGTATCCTATAACACCACTAAGAATGTGCTGGTATATGGAAACGGTACTCAGGTAGTTGAGATAGCTGATGGTGCAAGTACCAATCTTGCGTTACTTAGTGCCGAGCAAACGATTAATAACACCGCTACGTTAACCACATTAGCAGACTTCACCACTGCATTAGTAGCGAACGCAACATACGTCGCAGAGTTTGTGCTGATCTATCTATCT
>TARA_R110002012_G_scaffold88233_1_pt1 | contig 25874 bp, 28 predicted proteins | sample TARA_R110002012 | Tara Oceans TARA_R110002012 (sample SAMEA4396515) | marine metagenome | biome: Westerlies Biome; feature: [DCM] deep chlorophyll maximum layer (ENVO:01000326); material: water (ENVO:00002006), including particulate matter (ENVO:01000060) such as... | depth 40 m | reverse complement strand
CCTATAGCTAGATCTTCTGCTTATTCAGAATTATTACAAGACTCACTCAGACAAGTGAGAAAGTTTAGTAGCTATGTTCAAGATCCTAAGAACTTTGCTAAGTCTGAATATATTACTTATGTTTTAAATTTTGATAAGTTTGTAAAAACATTTCAGGGTTTACAAAGTATTGAAGATTTAGCACCTTTAAATGCAACACAAAGATCTTTAATCTTATCTCTTAAGACAGAGCTTAATAAATTAACTGGTGCTGATGGGACTCAACAAGGTTTAATAGATGCTGCTATTAATGATTATGTTAAGGAAATTATTAGAAATAAATCTAATAGAGCTTATGGTGAAGAAGGAAGTTACTTTACAGAAGCAGATCTAGAATTGTTGTTAAAAGAAGCCAGAGACATCTCTGGTGCAGATCTGTACACCAGAGATTTGGCTACACAAGGTGATGTTATTTTAGCCCTAATGGATAAAATATATAAGTCTAAAAAACAAGAGCTATTAGATAAAGTTGCAGAAAGAGAGGGTGTGATTAAAGCAGCAGGTAATCAAGTAATTAAACTTACACCTAATGCAAAACGTAATTCAGCATATAACTATATGTTAGTATATGATGAGAATGGTGAGTTTACAGGTAACTATGTAAAAAAGATTGGTCAACAGTATTATAAAAAGCAGGAAGAACTAAGAGCACCGCTATATGATAATGATAATAACCCATATCAATATGAAGAAATTTTAGCATCTGATATGGAAGAGCTTAAAAAAACCAAAGAGGGCCGTGCAAAAATAAAATACAATCAAGATCTTGCAGATGCTAAAGCTGCATTTAGTGCATTTTTTAGAGCTGAAAGAACTACAGATGGTCAGTATGATGATGGTGAATATCATACATATACAAAAGAATTTAAAGATGCAAGAGATAGAGTAGAATACTATGTGCCTGGTAAAGATGGTAGTCCTTTTGGAAATTGGTATAGAAAACCACGTGTTTCTGATGTACAATATGCAAAGTATGAAGCTAGGTATTTTAAAGTAAATGAGTACACTAAAGCAATAAGAATAGATGGGGTACCTACTGGAGCTATAGTAGCTGGTCAAACATACCGTTCACCAAAAGTAAAGTATAGAGTAGCATTAGAAAGAAGTAATCCAGTAGATGGCTTACCTCAAGATATGACTAGTGAACAGTATAGAAACATTATGAACCCTAGTGATGCGTTAGGAATAGCACAAAAAGAATTCTATGAATTGTTTGTACAGTATTTTGAAAATGAACTTCTAGAGAAGTTACCACAGAATGTTAAAAATAATATGCTTGGTAGAGTGCCTTTAGTTCAAGGTGCTGCTATTAATACTATGAAAAAGAAATCATCCTTCTGGAATCAATTGTATGCAAAAACTGTAAGAAGCAGAACATGGAATATGTTTAATAGTACTTCAACTCAAAAAGGAGTTATGGTAGATCCTGTTACTGGATATATTGTAGATCAGATGCCTATCTTTTATACAGGTAGACCAAAGATTGATGGTGAGATGGAACAGGTAGAAAAAGAGAAACGTGCTTTACAAGACCAATATAAAACAGGTAAGAAGCAAGATGGCACTACATATACAGAAGATGATTACAATACTGATATAGCTTCAATTAATGGTAAGTTAGCTAGGTTAAGATCAACACCTAGTGTAGGAGAAATTAGTACTGACTTAGCAACCAGCCTTATTAAGTTTAGTGCAATGGCAGAAAACTTTGAGACAATGGCAACCATTGATGATACACTTAATGCAATGATGTCAGTTATAGAAAACAGAAGTTACCAACCTTCTGAAGGATCAGGTGTAACTTTTATTGATAAAATAAAAGGTGTGGTTTCAGGTACACCAAAAAGCAAGTATGCTAAAAATGAAAATACAAAGAAGAGAGCTCAGAAATGGATGAGTCAAGTGTATTATGATAATGAAAATATTACAAAGGGAGCGGGTGATAAAATAGCTGAGGGAATTATTCAACTATCTTCTTTATCTTATGTAGCCTTTAACCCTTTTGGTAACTTTAATAACTACTTAATTGGTAGAGTCAACAATAACATTGAACTATTAGCAGGTAGATTTGTAAGTAGAGAGGCACAATTAAGAGCAACAAGAGAGTTTAATAAAAGAGCCTTGCCTGATATGGTTTCAAGAACAGGTGCAGCAATGACAGATGCAGTTGACGTAATTACATTTGGTAAAATACCAGGTCTAAAATCAAGTGAGTATGATCCTAAAAGAGCTAATAGTAAATATGAAGCATTTGTAGATATGTTCAGAATGATGGATAAGATGTCTGAATTACGTGAACAGGGAGCAGATACTGCAGAAGGTAAAACTTGGTTTGAAAGAGCAGCTGAATGGGGTTATGTAATGCAAGATGCAGCAGAATACAATGTACAAACTAAGATGGGTATGGCTGTCTTGATGGATACTACTATGCTTAACCCAGACACTGGGGAAACATTATCTTTATATGATGCCTTTATGTATGATGCCAAGTCACACACAAATAAGATTAAAGAAGGTTTTACCAAGATTGTTAAGGTAGATAAGAATAACAAGATAGTTCCTGGAAGTGAGCAAGACTATACTGATGAATTTAGATATGATCTAAGAAATAAGATTAGAGAAATAAATAAACAAATTCATGGTAACTATGCTAGAGAAGATAGGATGGTTATGCAACAACATACATTAGGTAAACTTGCAGTTCAATTTAAAAAGTGGGTGGCACCAGCTATTAGAGCTAGATACCAAAGAGAATACTTTGATGAGAATCTAGGTTGGATGGAAGGTAGATATAGATCTGCTCTTAGCTTTTTAAGATATACAGGTCAACAACTTAGAAATGGTAACACAGAATTTAGTACTTACGGCAAAGGGTTTATGCAAGCACAAAAAGGTTTTGATGGAACGGGTGGAAATGCAGATCAACGTGCACAGAATAAACTATTTGGGTTTTATAGAACAATGGGTGAGATAGCTATTATGACAAGTGCACTATTAATCAACTCTATATTAAGTGAATTACTAGCTGGAGATGGAGATGATACTGACTTAGAAAGAAGAATGAAGAATTTATCTAAGTATCAAGTAAACAGAATTTACAAAGAGATGGTATTATTTATGCCTTGGATTCCTGATGGAGGTAAACAAGTATTCCAACAGTTTGGTAATCCAGTAGCAGCCACTAGAACTTTTGGTGAGTTATCTGAACTATTAGGAATGACATTAGTAACTGGCTATAAAGGTCTGAGACTCAAAGCAGGAGGTAAAGAAGAAGATTACTTCTATGGAGATAGTTCAATAGTATATCAGAAAGGTAAAAGAAGAGGTGAACTTAAGATATACAAAAACTTTAAGGATGTATTTCCTATTGTGTATAGTATTCAGAAGTGGGAGTCTTATTTAACTAATGATGATTTCTATATAAAATAAGGTTTACACGTCAAATTTGCAGTGAAATAATTTTTAAGGATCATTTAGATTGTGTATATTATATTATAAACCAGCAGTACATAGTAAACAATTAATTTATATATATGAAAAAATGTATACATCTGCTGGTCATTTTTATTCTATTTTATACACCCCTTCAAGCACAAATAGATACTCTTCCAGAAGATCAAATAATTAAACTTAAAAGAGGTTGGGACAAAAAACAATTCTTTAAGGGTCTTTATGAAGACTTTTTAAAGTATGGTACTATATATGGGGCCGGTGACATAAACAACTCTATAGAAGCTGATGAGTCAACTTATTTTGTTAGAACAGGAGATGGGGATGGTTTATATGATATTCCTGTTGTTGTAGATAATACACCTGAATATCCATTTGATTATAGAATAGGTTTTGGTATTAGAAAACTAGCAAGGTTTAGTTATGAAAGAAAACCTAGAAACTTTTATGATGGTACTGAAGAGCAGTTAGCATTTAGTGCACCAACATCTGCATTAGCAGGTTTAGAATATCAATTACATTGGGAAAAGGAACGTTGGAGAGGGGAAGACTTTAGAAATCATAGGTTCTTTATAAAGCACACAGGCAAACATCACATATTTAAAGTTGAGTCAAGAGAAGTAGGAAAGATAAACCTAGCTTATGAGTCAGCAGAAGCAAGATTAAGGTTACCTATAGGAGAAAAGTTTAGCATTTCTGCGGGTGCAATCTACCGTACTCACTCCCGTGCATATGGTTATAATCCAATTGAGATCTGGTTAAATGAAACAGTGATGTATACTGACCCAAATACAGGTGAACAGTTTGAATATCCAGCAAACCCTTGGTATACATTAGGATTTGAGTATGGTTATACTGATCATTTTACTACATACACAGATGCTAATACAGGTGAGGAAATGCAAGATTGGATTTGGAAAGATGAAGATGGAAATATTGTAGCTTATTCTGATATTGACTTTAGAGAAACTATATTTACCCAGCTAATGAACCGCTTTAATAGTGAGGCATTGTCAGAGATAGATGCATTTGGTGAGATAGCACCAATAGTAGGAATGGATTTTTATCATTATAAAAGAAATTTCTGGTTACATGCATATGCAAATTATATACTACCATATCACAGATACTTAAAAGGAGATGAAGTTGTTTCTTATTTAAATAGAAATAACTGGGGTAAAGGAGGTTTGAGAGAAGATTCCAAGCTAGAGCAATGGGCAGACTATTCTTTTGGTGCTAATTTAGGTTGGAAGATTAATAAAAATTTAGGAGTGTTTGTTGAAGGAGAGTACTCCAAGATGTGGGACAGCCAATTGTTCCAATCAACAGTAGGATTAAATTATACATTTAAGTAAAAAAAATAAAACAATGGCAGAAGTACCTCAGATTGGAGAACAAACAAAAGTAACTTTAGATCTTAAAACAATTGGAATGATAGTGGGATTTGTAATTTCATTATCAACCATGTGGTTTACATTAAAGGCAGATATAGCCCAGGCTATGGAAAACCCCAAACCACCAATAGAAAGGGTAGAATATGATTTAAAAGATGAACTTGTAAGACAGACCATAATGGAAACCCAGGAAGACGTAGAGATGTTGCTTCAGAAGTTTGAAAAAATGGAAGAAAGAATCTATGAGTTAACCAAAAAATAATATTATGAAAAAGGTTTTGTTGTTTATTCTAGCATTGTTTATTACCTCAACTATACAAGGTCAACAGTGGGTTAGTGATGATAGCTTTACTGATGAAATAAACGGACATTCAGGTGATCAAGATGAAGATATAGTTATTATAGAGTTTTGGGCAGAATTTAATAAAGACAATGCTTTTGTAGAGTGGGAGAAGGTAGATGACCTTGACGGTGTAAAATATTTAAGAGCTAACATAGCCCTTTGCCCATCATTAAAAAAAGAATTTAGAATTAGAATGGTGCCCACTATATTAATTTTTTCAGGAGGAGACGCATTTATAAAGTTCAAAGCTAAAGCCGGTCTAGACCTCCTATGCCCTGTAGACTATCCTAGGATGGTCAGAGCAATAGAGGTTGTTAGACGAGAAGCTTCTTACTAGCCTTCACAGCTAGAGCATTCCAAAATATTTCTTGCAAAATCTTGAGCACTACTTTTACTAAATTGATAGTATAAAGTTTTTACTCCTTCCTCCCAAGCATATAAATACAATTGATTAATCTGTTTAGCAGATACTGATGGGTCAATCATTAGGTTTAGTGACTGTGACTGATCAATATACTTTTGTCTTTGTGCTGCCTGCAAAACAAGTTCTTTAGGTGTAATCTCAACAAAAGATTTAAATACAGCTTTGGTAGGAAAGTTTAAGTGTTGGACACTACCATCTTTTTTTAAGATAGACTTCCAGGTCTTATCTGTATTAAGATCATACTTATCAAGCTCTGCCTCTAGAAAAGGGTTTTTATACACTGTTTTAGATTTAGCAAGATCCTTAATAAAATAATTAGACTTGATAGGCTCTATACCCATAGACACAGCACCATGTATAAAAGAACTAGACTTTGTAGGAGCTATAGCCATAAGAGTAGTATTAGCATAACCTTCTCTCAAAGATCTGTATCCCCATGCACCATGCAACTTTCTTGATGCAATTTCACTTCTATCTTTTAGAGTCCTAAATATTTCTGAGTTAAGTTGTTTAGCTTCAAGTGACTCAAACTCTATTAACTTAGATTGAAATAAAGAATGGTATCCTAACACACCTAAGCCAATTGCTCTATGTTTCTCAGCAAAATTAAAGGCTCTCTTCATCCCAGGCATTGTCTCTGCTTTAATAATAAACTCATCCATTACTGCATTTAAAAAGTATACATATGTTTGTATAGCATCTGTTTCTTTTATTTCATCCCAATGTAAAAGGTTAATAGATCCTAAACAACAAACAAAAGAGTTATAACTGTCTGTTGGTAATTGTATTTCAGAACATAGGTTAGATGCTGTAATATCTAAACCTAGATCTTTATATGGAGAATTGTTATTAGAATTATCTTTAAACATTATATAAGGATAACCAAACTCAGATCTACGTTGTATGATTTTAGCCCACACTTTACGTTTTTTTCTGTCTCCTTCTTTCATTTCTTCCATCCATTTATCTGTGACAGTAATACCATACTGTAGGTTCTGTATAGGATTGCCTTCAGTACCTATGTCTAGAAACTCTTCTATGTCAGCATGCTCTACAGGTAAGTATACTGCACATGCACCACGTCTTGCCTCAGACTGTTTACAAACATCTACAACTGTATCATACATTCTAGCATAATGTATAGGGCCATCAGCATGACCACCTGTAGATATTTCACTTCCTCTAGGTCTAATGTTTCCAAGGTATGCACTTGTTCCTCCACCATACTTAGACATCATTCCAATTTCACGGCCTGCATTAAGTATACTATCTAAGTTATCATCTATGTTAGAACCATAACAACTAATAGGTAGTCCTTTCTGCTTGCCAAAGTTAATCCATACAGGAGTAGACAGAGAGAAAAAACCTCTTGCCATATAATCCTCAAACTTTTCAGCAAAGCCTTTGATGTTTAAATATTTTTCTGCCTTGATGGCAATGTCTTTAATTCTTTGTTCAGGTGTTTCTGTTATATATCCTCTTGATAAGAAGGTTCTGCTATCATCATTTAGCCAGTAATACTTTTTATATTCCATATTGGTTTTTTTAAAAGAGATCATCTAAGGTGATACTCTTGCTTTTTTTATTATAGTCTACACTCTTTTTGTAAAAGAAGTCTCCCTCTTTTGTTCCAGTGATTTCTATGTCAAACCACTCTACTGATTTTATTAAATCTTCATTAACATCAAAGATTGGTTTCATGCCTATCTTTTCTAATGAGTTATTAAATCTGTTTCTTATAAAATGCTGTATAGTTTCTTTAGGTAAGAAGCTTAGTTCACCTTGTTCAAATATCCAATCTAATATACCACATTCAGCATTATAAGCTTTCATACATGCAGAGTAGATCAGATCTTCAAATTCTTTATCAAACCACTCAGGATTTTCTTTCTTAATAATGTTAATGATTTCAGCACCAAAGTTACCATGTATCTCTTCTTCTTTACTAGTGGCTTCAACAACATTAGATATACCTTTAAGTACATTCATTTCTTTGTTAAAAGACATCATGATTAAGAACTGACTAAATAAACTAACATGCTCTATAAACAGAGAAAACAATAATACAGATTTAGTATACATTTTATTATCTCTAGATCTAGTACCATCTAGATACTTTCTTAAGTACTTGATTCTGTTTGCAATAGCAGGTTCTTCTACAACATTTTTAAACTCATCTTCAAGACCAAGGATTCTAAGCAGTCTTGCATAAGCATCTTTGTGTCTTACCTCTGACTCTGCAAAGGTAAAGCCTACATCTCCTACCTCAGTGATTGGCATTCTTTTATATAGGTCTCCCCAGAATGTTTTGACATTAACTTCAATCTGAGCAATTGCTAGCATTGTTTTCTTTATAACATCTTTCTGGTTAGAGTTTATATTAATTTTAAAATCTTGTATATCTTCAGTAAAATTAAATTCTGTATCAATCCAATAGGAATGTCTAATAGCATCTTTATATGCTAATAGTTGTGGGTATTCATATGGCAGGATATTTACTCTAGGTTCAAAGATGTTTTTCATAATAGTAATTTATAAGGGTTAAAAAAGCTGCACATCCACTGAAGAGTTGTGCAGCTACTTGGTATATATAATGTAATAAATTTTGATTAGACAGAAAAGTCTAAGCCAGCAATTTTACATAAGTTATTGTAAAAAAAATAAATCCTAATTCCAGGCCACCTATTGAACGGTACTGTTCATCACTACAAAGTACTTCACAATTAATGATTCTAATACCAAATAAAGTTTCTGTAGGAAGAAATTCAATGTTTAATTTATGTTTGAAATTAAGATGATTTATTTTATCCATATGTTATATGTTAAGGGTTAATGTTTAATTTAGTGATTAAAATTTTGTATATTATATACATAAGTTTGATCTCTAAGCTTTACAAAGATAGCATTAATATGTGTCAATGAGTTGCTTAAGTGATACAAAATTTGTATATTATTTATATAGTGTAAAAAATAAGGTTATTATGTTTAAAAAATTTATAAATGTATTATGGACATATAGTGCTCAAGATTATTGGAGAGCTGTATGGTCTAAAACATCAGTTGATGAAAAAGCTGAAAAGACTTTGGTAGAAATAGTTAAACGCTATAAGCTTACAGCTGCTGAGTTAGCTGATGTAGGTAGAGCAATCAAAGAAGTTGGTAGTCAACTTGGAGACCTTGGTGGTGCAGTTAAAGGTAAAGCCAGAAAAGGTAGAAAGAAAAAAGAGAGTAAGTAATGGCCAAAATATTAACGGGAAATTATGTTAAACCTTCAAGAAGGAAAAGACCAGGCATACACTCAAAGACAAAAGCTTCTAATTTAAAAGGGAGTAAAAATTATTTAAAACAATATAAAGGTCAAGGAAGATGAGAAATATTTGTATACTAATTAAGTGGTTAACCTTTGGCAAAGTTTGCTTGGGGCATTGTAAAAAGGAAGTTTGTAAAAAATCTAAATGTAAAGACTAATGGACTGGCAACTAGAGATAGCATTTCACTGGCCTCACAATAGATTTGCATTAGGTTGGGAATATATTGCAAAAGATGAAGAGTATGATTATAGTACAATTAAATTGTATCTAGTAATAGCAACATTAACTTTTGATTATTAAAAAGAATAATGGGTAAGAATAAAAATAGTTTAGTGGTAGGAAAGCTTTCAAGACAAAAGTCAAAACTTCTTATGAGATCAGGCGGTGAATTAGCTGAGATGGTAATGGGAAGTATTGAAAAGTTTTCTAAAGGGGGAAAGAAAAAACTAGGTGGGGGAACTCATAATACATATAGTGGTAAAAGCAAAAAGAAATGAACATTTTAACTGACATACTAAGTTTAATTAAACGTGGAGTATATGCTGAGAAAGCAGGGGTCAATGATGTTTTAGTTTTAGGTGTCAATGAAGAACCTGAAATGACAGGTGTGGCATCTCCTATACCATATAAAAGTGTTAAGCTTATAAAAGTAAAAGATTTTAAGGTTGCTGCTTCTAACTGTGAGTATAAAAACTCTCCTACAGTTCCTGCATCAGGTACTGGACAAGTATATCAGAAAACTGATATTGATGCAACAACACAAGCCTGCACTGTTTTTTTTAGATCTCTAAAGTCAATGAGCAGCAACCTAACTCTTGCAACATCATCTGATGATAATTATATAGAAATAACAACAGAGGGTGAGCCAAATCTTGCAGCTAATGTTGGAAGTGGAGCAGAAGTATGGAAAAATAAAGTTGGTGAAACATTAAACTTTAGAAGTATAGTACAGGGAAGCAATATAAGTGTAGCACAAAGTACAAATGAAATATCACTTAGTGTTCCTGCAGGTGGAGGTTTAAGCCTAACTACAACCGGAACATCTGGAGCAGCAACATTAAGCAGTGGTGTTTTAAACATTCCTAATTATGCAACAGGTGGGGGTGGTGGTATGACTAGCTTCAATGTATATGATGAGAATCCAGGTGGTGCAGGACCAGGCTTTACTGTAAATGATTCAGATAATGTTTTATTTTGGGGACGTAATGGAGTAGGAACAATAACTGGTGTTCCTTTAGGTTCAACAGCTAATCCTAAGTCAGTAGCAATAGCATTAGATCATTATTATAAAGCATATGTATGTAAGATAAGTCAAAGTCTTACTAATGACCCAACAGAGACTATAGTATATAATGACACAGGATTAACATTAACATGGTCAAGAGTGGGTGTAGGACAATATAGAGCAACTTGGTCTACACCAATATCTGCTGGAGATGACTTTATAATAAACCCTATGCCAGTATTTAAAAATGCTCCTACCAGTATAAATGTAATTGGAGTCAGTAATTCTAGTTTTACAGTAGTTACTAATAAACTTGATTCTAATTTAGCACCTGAAGAAGATAGTGTATTGCAAGATACACCAATAGAAATAAGAATTTATCAATAAAATTATGCCAAACTTTATAACAAAATTATTTTCAAGCGGAGCAACTAAATTAGTTGAAGGAATAGGTGGTGTCTTAGATGAGCTTATTACTTCTAAAGATGAAAAGCTAGCAGCTGAATTAAAGATAAAAGAATTAGTAGCAAAACATGAAGCAGAAATGGAAAAAGAAATTTCTTCTAGATGGGCTGCTGATATGACTAGTGATAGCTGGCTATCAAAGAATGTTAGACCTATGGTTCTTATTTTCTTAGTAGTGTCAACAGTATTATTAGTATTTATAGATGCAGGAGTAATTGCTTTTGAAGTTAAAGCTTCTTGGGTAGATCTACTACAACTGGTTTTAATAACAGTAATAGGAGCCTACTTTGGTGGAAGGTCAATTGAAAAAGTTAGAAAAAATAAAGATGGGAAATAACAAATCAAGAAATAAAAAACGCATGCAAGCATATGCTAAAGGGGGTGGTCTTATGGGCTATACTACAGGTGGTAGTGTTTTGGATGAAAAACAACTTGGTGGAATAGCTAAAGCTGTTAAACCTTTTATAAAGAAAGCTGCAAGTAAACTAAAAAAAATCTATACAGACTATAAAGGAACAACCTATGACCCAGAGTTATTAGAAAATACAGGATATGCTAGAAAAGTAGATCTTGAACAAGGAATTAAAAATAGAAAACAAGCAACAGGATCAAATTAATATTAACAATTTAAAATTAGAAATTATGGCAAAAGTAGTAAAGTATGAAGGTGGAGGTGGATTCACTTACGGAGCAGGAGATGGTGACATTACTCCACAAAAAGCAAACATGGAATCAATGGCTAAAGGTGGCGGCTTAATGGGCTACATGAATGGTGGAGGTGTTATGGACAATATGATGGACAAAATGGGAAAAGGAGGAGCAAAAAAAGGTGATCAATCAAAGTCTAGGTTAGACTACATGGGAAGAAGAAAATAATATGGATAATAAAAATCAATGTACATGTGGAAACACTCAGAATTCTGATGGACTCTGTGATGGATCACATCTACTTAATAAATAGAAATCATGGCAAAAAAAATATCATTCCCAATGGGAGACGGTAAAGTAGAGAATGGGTACTATAACCCTACTTCTGTATATCAGAAGACTTTACAAAAAAGAAATGCAAAAGCAGTAGCTAAAAGACAAAGACTTGCAAAAGCAGGAATCAAATGTGATATGGATTCTACTAGAGCAGCTGAGCCTGTTCAATCTAAAGCTTTTAGAAACGGATATAGAAATAGTTAAAAAATAAAACATGGCAATATTAACAGCACAACAAATAAGTCAAGCTGGTTTGGAACCTACAACGGTTACTCCGGCTGCAGGTGGTGATACACTTGCAAATACAGCAGTTCAATTTTTTCATGTTGCTAATGGTGGAGGAGTAGCTATGACAGCTACAGTTGTACCAGTAGTAACAACAGTGATTGATCCTTTATTGGGTACACTGAAAAAAGAAAATGCAGTACTCAGCTTAGCAGCTGGTGAAGAAGGTTTTTTAGGACCTTTTGAAGTTGATGCATTTAATGATGTCAATGGTAATATAACAATAACATGTTCAGTAACAGCTAGTGTAAAACTATCTGCACTGTACTTATAAATAAAAAACAATGGGCTCATTATTACAAGATGTAATTGGATTATTTTCCAAAAAGAAATATGCACCAAAACCATATGATGTAAACAAAGAAGGTAGGGAAGACTACCTAGTACTATCTACAAAACAAGATAGTTCTTTGAACGTCATGGCATATTTGCCTAAGTTAGATCAAGAGTTAATCTCTATATTTGATCTAGCTACAGCAATCAATGGTGCAGGAAATACTACTTATGATTTTGCTAATGCTGATGCCGGTGGTAAAACAAACCTAACTCTTACTGGTTCAGATGCTACTGTAGATACAGTAAGTCTTGTAGGAGGAACAGGTGTTACTATTGCAAGCACAGGATCTGATGTTGAGTTTAGTGTTACACCAGGAACGTATGTAGAATGTACTGGGACTAACACTGCTAATGCAATACCTATGTGGAATGGAGGGATTTGTTCTCTTGATGATAGTGATATTATTTATGATGGTGTTGATCTTTATACTTTAGCTGATACTAAAAAATTAAGAGTAAGGTACTTAGATATGGCAAATGCCGTAGCTAAGATAGAAGCAAATAATGGTGTAGGAACAAACGGTCAAGTTCTTACTGTATCTTCTGGTGGAGGATTAGAGTGGACAACAAATGGTACTGGATCAATGAGCTCATGGAATGTAGGTGGTGAAGGTGGTTTTTCAGTAACAGATGGAGACAGTGTTCTATTTATTGGTGGTAATAAAATAACAACAGTTGGTAATAGTTCAAATAGTGTAACATTTAATCATATTAATACAACTAGAGTTGACACAAACTCAGCAGTATCACCTGCTGCAGGTGGTACATTTACAGTAGTAGATTCTATTACACAAGATGCAACAGGTCATCCTACAGCAGTAAATGTTAAGACAGTAACTTTACCAAACCCAGCTGATGATAATACAAAATATGATCTTACAGGTGCAGCTAATGGTGCTAATTATGAAGTGAAACTAACAGGATCAGATGCAACAGTAGATACAATATCATTTAATGCAGGAGGGGGTATAACTCTAACTGATGAAGGAGGTGGTAATGTTAAAATTAATGCTGCAGAAGGAACGGTTACTAGTGTATCAGGAGGTTTAGGAACAACTGTAACAGGAACTGGAAGTGTATCTCCAGTAGTGAATATAGATTACGCAGGAAATGATAATGCAATAATTATTGCACCAACAACAACCCCAGTAGCAGATGATTATATATGGTTTAGTGATACTAGTGATAATGGTGATATTAAAAAAGGATTAATATCAAACCTTCCAGGAGGAAGTGGTGGAGTAACTCAAATTGTAGCAGGTACTAATGTAAGTATAAGCCCATCAGGTGGTACGGGTGTTGTTACTATAAACTCAACTGATAGCTTTAGTGGTACAGTTACTTCTGTAACAGGAGGAACAAGTACTTTTATAACTAATACTGTAGTGAACCCTTCAACTGTTCCAGTACTAACATCTACGTTAAGTGCAACCGGGACAGCAAACGCAACTTCTTTTTTAAGAGGAGACAATGTTTGGGCAACTATTCCAGGTGGTGATACAACATACAACTTAGGTGTCCCAGCAGCTACTACACAAATTAATTTAAATGGGAGTGACGGAACAAATACTCCTGTAACTATAACAGGTGGAACTAATGTAACAGTTACCAGAACTTCTGGTACTGAGCTTACAATAGATTCTACTGATCAATATAGTGGTACAGTTACAACTGTTTCTTCTACCACGGCAGGTGATGCATTAGACGTTGCAGTAACAAATCCTACAACAACTCCTGATTTAGCATTTACTTTTGCAGGTGCTGCAGGAGATTATATTAATGGTCTAGGTAATTTAGTTACTTTTCCATCAATCCCTTCAGTTCCAGCAGACATAGTTAATACAGTAACCACAACAGATGGTAACTTTATTGACCTTACACCAGATGCAGCAGTAACTGGATCAGTAACAGTAACAGCTGATCTTTCAGCAACAGGTACTGCAGATGCTACTACATATTTAAGGGGTGATAATACTTGGGCTGCTATTCCTGCAGGGGGTTCAGTAACAAGTGTTGGTGCTACAACAACAGGTGATGCTTTAAATGTAGCTAACTCACCTATAACAAACAATGGTACACTAGCTTTCTCATGGACAGGTGATGCTACACAATATATAAATGGAGCGGGTGATAAAGTTTTATTAAGTACATTACCTCAAGGTGCAGTAACAAGTTTGACAACAACTGGAACAAGTGGAGTATCAACGTTGAATTCAGGAGTTTTAAATATACCTAATTACGCTAATACACAAAATTCTTTAACTACAACAGGAACTGGTGCTGCAACACTTGTTGGTACTGTTTTAAACATACCTACTCCAGTTATACCATTTACAAGTTTAACTACTACGGGTAGTTCAGGTGCAGCTACATTAAATAGTGGAGTTCTTAATATACCTCAGTACGGTGGAGGAAGCACATATGGAGCAGGCCCAGGTTTAATACTTAATACTACACCAACCCCTGATCAATTTGAATTAGATTATGTTGGTACAGATAATTATATATACCGTCAGCCTACAAAAGCAGTTACTTCAGCTGATTTCATACCATGGACAGATGCTGCTGCAACTCCAAATGTATTTAAAACAAACCCAGCAGCTATTATTAATGCAGGTCTGAGTTTAACAACTACAGGTTCAAGTGGTGCTGCAACATTAAGTTCATTAGGAGTTTTAAACATCCCACAATATTCTGGAGGAGGTGGTGGTTTTACTAGTTTTGATATAACAGATAATACTACTACACAAACTATAACTAATGGTTCTACTATAGAATTTACCAAAGCTAATCTTGCTTCAACTGAAGGTGGTCTTACAATTGCTGTAAGTGCAACTGATAAAGTAACAATAGGTGTAAATGCTTTAGGTACTGATAACTTAATTTTATCTAGACCAACTACTACAGTTCAGAATACTGATTACTTAATGATCAGTGATACTAGTGGTGGAGATCAATTAATAAAGCAACAAATTTACTTAATGCCTGGTTATTACAGCGGTTTTATGGCTAGAGGTAATGGTATAACTGCAGGAAGTAGTCTTGTAACAAGTGAACAAGGATTAAATATTGCAGGAGGTACAGGTTTAAGTACAATTGCTAGTGAATCAACACCAGCTGGACAGGAAACTCAAAAGAAAATACAAATAAATATAGATGATACTGGTGTAACAGCAGGAGCTTATACTAATGCAAACATCTCAGTAAATGCTCAAGGGCAAATTACAGCAGCAGCTAATGGTTCTGGTGGTGGTGGTGGAACAGTAACTAGTTTAACAACTACTGGAACAACCGGGGCAGCAACACTAAACTCTGGAGTATTAAATATTCCTCAGTATGGTGGTATAAATGCTGTTAACTTACTATTAGGAACAAGTACTGGAGCTCCTTTGACAACTTCTGTAGCAAGTAATACTTTAACTATTACATCAAATGCATTTGCAGGAGGAACTAAAATTGGTCATGTACCATCATATGGTTCTGATCCAGGAAACGCAAAGTTCTATTTAGATGCAACAGGAACCTGGAGTAATCCAAGTTCTGCTGTAGCTCCACAATCAGGTTGTGGTGTAAAAGTTACTTCAGGCACTAATGTATTAGATATATATTATGGAGATGGTGTTGCTACTACTAGTAATGTAATTACTTGTGCAACCCTTGGAACAAAAGAAGTTTTTGATATACAAACTGATCATATTTTATATAATGATAAAGATGTAGGTGGTACAAACGTTGATGTAGCTAAAAAAATAGTAGTAAAAGATGTATTTGATAGATATGTGTCAAGATCAACTGCACCACTTTCAAATGCATGGTGTAGAGTTATTACTGGGCAAACTGGTTTTGCTGGTAATGCTAATCAAGGTAGATCAGCTATAGGAACACTAACGGCTACTGCAACAGGAGCTAATGGTGTAACTTTATCTTGGTTAAAAGCTTTATCTGGTGTAAATTATGCGGTTGTAGTTACTAGTGAAAATATCACTACTCCAATTTGGTGTGCTGTAAGAGGAAAGACAACAACAAGTTGTATTATTACTACTAAGCATATGCAGAGTGGTGTTGATGTAAACAGCCAAGAAGTAAATGTAGTAATTTATGATACATCTTTAGACACAATATAAAAAAAACTAATAAGTTTGTAAAAAAGAAATAAAATGAGTGTATATATACAAGAGGTCTTAGGCCTACTAAAGAGAAACAAAAAGAAACTAATCCTTGATAAACAAAAGGATCATTTTGAATTTGGTAAACTATTTCAAAATAGTTCTTTAAACAATGCTGGTACTTATGGTCCCAGGATGGAACCATTTGTAGTAAAGTGGGGTGATCTTGTATGTCAAGCAACAGAAAATCTAACAAGAACTCAGATTGGTTCAGGTGTTTTAGGTAGAGTACCTGTATATACAAGACCAGAAGGATCATGTACATGGGATACTTTGATGGATTCTATTATTACTCAGAATGCAATTGGTGATACTATTACTATTAACAATGGTAATTTAATAGTAGACTTACAATTAACAGCTGGTTCAGCAAATATATTAGATCTTACTAATGACCGTGTGGTTATTGTAGGAGTTAATGGTGAGCTTGAAGATGATGCTAATTTTACAATGGATGGTACAACGTTTACAGCTAATGTAGATGTAGTGCATGGAACTGATGTACCAGCAGGTACTCCAGCTCAAACAACAAGAATAAACTCTAATCTTAAACTAGAAGGACCTGTATATGATTCACTTGGAGCATTAGGTGGATTAAATAAAGTGCTTGTAGGTTTAGCAGATGGTAGAGTAAAGTGGCAAGATGATGATGTGGTTGAAGCATTAACATATGGTTCACTATGGCAAGGAGATGCTACTAATTATAAAGTAGAGTTGCCTATTGGCACTGTAGATCAGATTCTTATTTCTGATGGAACTACTTTTGCATGGCAAGATAATCCTGCAGCAATTGTAGGAGAAATATGTAGTGTATATAGAATTCCACTATGGACCCCTGATTCAAACACTTTAGGATGTTCATTACTTATTCAAGATGGAAACTCAGGTACACCAGCTACTCAAATTACTAATGATGGTAAGCTTAAACAAACAAAAGAACTATATTTAGATACTGTAATACAAAATGATGCACTTACACAAGTTTTAGTAAGAGACACAGGTGCTGCTAATGAAGTTAAGTTTAGAGATGCATCAACAATAATTCCTCAAAGAGGATTTGATACATTAACAATGCAAAACAATGGTGGAGCAGCTGGTAAATGGACTCAAACTTTTTTAAATGCATATATAGCTTTAGATTTATCTAAGTTTGCATTTATTGACATTAAAGGGATGGATAACTTAACTGATGGAGAACATGGTGTGGTTATAGCAGAAAATGTTCAGTCAGGATCTGCACTACCAGATAATGTTATTAGATTTCCTGATGGATGGGGTACTGTTGGTAATTTATTTGATAATACAGTTACATGGACTCCAGGTGTAGATAACGGTTACCCAACCTCAAGCCTTTTATTTGGTGAGTCACTAAAACTTAGTTATATTAATTATGATATTCCAGGAGGTAATAATATGTTATACTGGGATGCATGTTGTAAGTCAACTTCAGCAAATGCATGTCCTGTAGCTAATGATGGCTCTGTTATAATTGATGAAGATACTTCTGTAGGTGCTACAGTAGTAGCAAATGATGATGGTTTTGGTGGATATGGTTTAACATATACACTAGTTACTCCAATACCAGCTGGTCAAGGTTCAGTAACTCTTGATGCTGCAACAGGTAATTGGGTTTATACACCTACTCTTAATTATTTTGGTGTTACTTCTTTTCAATGGAAAGTAAATGATGGTTATTGTGATAGTAATATTGCTACACAAACTATAACCCTAAGAGCAGTAGCAGATCCAGTTATCTGGACATCTACTGATCCGGTTACAGCTAATACATATCCTAATTTAACAGGTGGTGATACTTGGACTTATACATGGACAGTAGCAGATCAGGATACACCGTGTAATCAATTAACTTTTACAACGCCAAGTTTGCCGTCATGGTTAACTTTTACTAATAATGGAAATTGTACAGGAACTTTAAGTGGGATTGTGCCAAGTGCGGGAGGTAGCTTCCCAGTTGTATTAAATGTAACTGACAATGATGGTAGTTCTGACACACAAACTTTTACAATTGGTGGATTAGGTGTTACAGTAAATACATATTTCCAATACTGGAGTGATACTTCAGGATCTATGGTTTCTACAATTAGAAGAACTGCTAAAATGGCAAGTGTTCCAGAAGTAGTTACTAGAATAACTGATAGTAACACTGGAAGTGGATCAACTACTTTAAGATTTGGAAATACTGTACAAGCAAATTTAACTAGTGGTAGAGTTAATGCACCAGATGGTCAAACAGCAAAATCATTTTATTGTGTTGTTGCAGGTATGAGTGTTGTAGGTGTTGGAGCTGCAGCTGCTAGAGTTCCAGCAGGAACAACTGTAGTATCTTATACAGATGGAGCTATACCTAATCAAGCTACAGCAGTATTAAGTAATGCACACACCCTCAATCAAAATGATATTGTAAAATTTGAGATAACAAATGCTATGATGGCTGCAGATTATACTAATCCAGCTAACTTTAGAAACTTACTTCAAGATTTCTATCAGACAGGTGGAACTGAAGGAAGTGGAAATACAAATGCAGCAACAAATGGACGTGATCAATTTAATTCACACGTTTATTGGAGTCATCAAAATGCAGAAAGACAGATAGCATTCTTCTCTGGAGGTGAAAATGGAACTCCAGCAGATGGAACTAACTATAATACAATTTGGCCAAGTGCTGATAGAGTACAATTCCTTTGTTTTGCTGATGAATCAAGTGCATATAGCATGGCAGGAAGTGGTGCTGGTACATGGGCAGATAGAGCTAATAGTACAGTAACTGCTATAACAGATGACGTAACAACTGTTAAAGGTTTTATTAGTAACATGGTAACGGCAGCAGGAAATAATTCTATATACAGAGGTATATTCTTCCCAGTTGATTATAATACAGGGCCTAACGGAGTACAACTTAATCCTTTATTAGCTAATGATGGTTTAATGGCAACTGGTGGTTTAACTGCAAATGGATTTGCATATGCACCACAAGCTTCTGCATACAATACAACAACACAAACGTTGTATCCAGAGTCATCAGGATCTCCAACTTATTTAACTTATACAGCAGAAGTAGCTGACGGTAATACTAATCAATATTACTATAATCAAGTAAAAGCTGCATTGAACAATAGTGGATATACATTATAACAATTAAAAAAATAAAAAAATGGGAGTACAATTTAATACATCAGAATCATCAAGTCTCAATGCAGAGTATCCAAAAGATATGGCAATGCCAAACCAATATGGATTTGGTGGATTAGAAGTACATGCAGTTATTTCAGCTGCTACTACAAATCTAGGCTTTATAAAAAAAGGATCTGGTTCAGTCTATGGAATTAATTTACATAACAAAGCTGCAGCCCCTGCTTATCTAAGAATATTTGACAAAGCTTCAGCTCCAGTAGATGCTGATATACCTTTAGTAACATTGACAATACCTGCAGTAGGTTCTCTAGCTATGGAGTTACCTATTGGGTTAAGGTTTAAACTTGGTTTAGGTTTTAATATTACAGCTGCTGCAACAAATGGAAATGCAACTGCAATAGTAGCAGAAGATGTTGTTGGTGGAATACTTTGGAGATAGTGAAACTTTTAAATAAATATTTAAGAGGTAAAGAGTGGTTAGCTGACCAGTATAATAGAAACAGAAAGGTTGAAGATCATAAACCTGTGGAAGAATTTAATCCATCAGAGAAGTTAGCAGATGAAATTTCTTTTAGATTGCTAGCAACTAGGAAGCACCCAGATTACGAATGGTTAAAAGAAGTTCTAGCTAGTCATTGTCATTAGTATATTTCTTATCTTCTTCTAATTCTTTTTGTAAACATGCAAGAGCACGCCAAGCAACTTTAGCAGTATGACGAATACCATCATCATCAATAGTTCCTGCATCCATTAAATGTCTAGTCAATGCATCTAAGTCATCATTAGACTTGCTACGGTCCCAATGTAAAGGTTTATCAGGGTGATGTTGTTTGTTGCCAGCTAACGACACCTTAGCAATTTCCATAATAGCATCAGGAAAATATCTTAATACACCAGTAAAGACTGGTCTTTCTTTTCTTTCTTTAGAATTCATGTGTTATTCTTTTTTATGAGGAGGAAAATTGTAATTTTTTTTATTGAGCTTGTAGTCTATAACAAATCCTACAGCTACTATAACATGCAGGCCTATACTAGTTAATATTTCATATAGGTCCTGATAGTTATGTATTGATAAATGAATATGTCCAACTATCCAAAAAGGAATTGCAAGTTGTTGACTAATCCATACAATTGTAAATATTATAAATCTTTTCATAGTAAAAGGAAGGGAGCCCAAGATCCAAGAATGCATAAACTTAGATCTTGAGTTGGTTTAAGTCTCCCAGTTATTTAATCAACATCAGCCTTACTACAAAGATAAAAGCATAGAACACATACCACAAGAAAAAACACAGTGTTTATCATCTACCCATGTATACATCTTGAACTAATATAGAGTGGCTTATATCCTCATCTATTTCTATTGCATTGTCTGTATCAGTCATACTAATACCAAGGTCAGTGTTATCTGTATTTAATTCAAAAGTGTTTAGACCTGATAAATTATTATTTACACACTCTACCATCATAAAGTCATGAAAGTTTTGTTGATCTGCTAGCCAATCCCGTGGATGTGCTTTCTTTAATGCATGTGTAATATGATTATAAAATGTCCAAGCACTGTTTTCTAAGGTCCCATAATCATATGATCCCTTATTCATTTCACTCTTAACACAAGACATTTGTTGTGAGTCAAGTAAATCTTCTTCAATAAACAATCTACCAACAAGCTCAGACTGTTGACTACAATCTAAAGTTGTAAGCTTCATTGATTCTTTATCTTGTAAGATACGTTTATAGTACTTTTCAGCATTCTTAATCTGATCTGCTAAATGTACTTTAACATCATAATCAGCTGACCCAGTATGTTTTCTTTTAAAGTTCATCATATCACCTGCTACCATACCATTGTAACATACTGCTACATAGGCACCAACAGCACATTGAAAACGTGTGCTTTTGTCATATGAATTAGTCCAGGCAAACATCATCCCAAGTTCTTTCTCATTGATGATTTCTTCATCAGTTGTTTGAGAAGGGTAGATATGATATATGCCCTGTGCTACATTGGCATTCATGTTTGCTCTATATATTTCTTTTTCTATTGTAAATCCACTACTAGCTAAAAGCTGTAATGTATTGTCTATCACGGATTTATGTGATACTACTGTATATGTCTTACCATGATTAGGTAAGCTTGCATTTTCTAAATGCCATTTAGTTGTTTCTTTTGGTTTTGTATAACCCATAATTATAAACTTTTAAAGTGTAAAGATAATAAATTTAATGGAATAAAAAAGGGAGAGTTGTAAAAAACATTTAATAAATTGTTGTTTGGCAGTATGCCTACCCTCCCTTTTCTAAAATAATTTTAATTGATTTGTTGACACAGAGAGAATAGAATTTATCTCAGACTCAATTGCTTGCATATAGTAACCTTTATTGATGTTATATGTCTCCCACTTGGGTTCCACAATCATCTCATTGTATACTGTCTGCAGCCACCGGCCTGCTTCTAATTGTATTTCTCTTGCATCTGATTTATTTACTTTGATTATTTTCACTCCATCCTTAGAGATAAAGTATCTATTTATTTTCTGAAGTTCTTCTTCATCTAGTTTACCATCCTTAATCTTTCTAGCAACTTGTTTCCAGTTACCCTTAGATTTACCACCTATACAATAATCTAGAATGTTTTTATTCTCATCTAGATAGTCTTCAGGTAGCTTATCATTAACAAAGTATTGATAGATAGCTTTTGGTATAACTAATTTGGACTTATTCTTATGCAATTGTAAATCATGAAAATCAAAACGTCCCTTAAGTTTAACAGGAGCATAACTAAATTTATCATTCTCTACTTTAAATAAGTAATGAGGCTGACTCTGTTTAATCTCTCTCCATTTAGTAATGTCAACTTCTATAAACTCATTAACGCCTATATAATTGTTGACATCAGCTAATACAAGCTTCTGATATTTATCATGTTCAAGATTAAGATTGGTTGTTTCCTCCCATTCTTTACATATTTGCATGTATTCTTCTATATAATCCCTAGGTATAATAGTCTCAACACCATCTGTGTTTTGCAATAAAGCTACAGCACCGGGTATTCTTTCCATTATCTGTTCATATAACATCATAAGACTAAGTTGACCATTAATTGTTATTCTACAGAACAATTCAGGATCATAAAAGAAGCTCTTATCATCATTGCTAAGGCCAAATGTTGAGTTAAGTATAATCTTATATACATAATTCATTGGATTACTCTTAGGAATCTTCTTACGTTCTGTAAAGAACCATTCATACTGATCACAAAATGCTTCTTTAGGAAAATGTCCAGGAGACCACTTATTCTTTATAGCTAAGTTAGGATAATAACTAGTAACATCTGAAGACATTATAATCATATCATCTGTGCTTTCATAAACACCTTTCTTAGCTGCACCGTGAACACCACCTGTGCCAAAATGAGTCTTTACATTCTTATAGTTTACATGATACTTAAAACTACCTTTAAGGTTATCTGCATTAACTTCTAAAGATTTAAATCTATTTAATAAAAGATTAAAATCAGCAGATGTAAATTTAACATAAGGAAGAATAATGTCTGATATTTTAATTATATCTCTTTTAGTCCTCATAGTTCTAAGGTCACGCTTCTGTATATTAAGTTTCTGCATTAAGTAATAACCAAAGAGTTCTTTACTTATTCTTGGTTCTGATGCACTGAATAGATTAATACCATATGTTTTAGTAAGTTCTTTCCTAAGTCCTATTTGAGACTTAGATCTATTGTATATTTCTTTAGTTGACTTCACATCATTAATACAATACTCTATAATTGTATCTATCTCAGCTTGTGTAGTTATCTTTGTCTCATGGTGAATAGGCATATCAAGAATGTTTTGCCAATCCATACTATATTGTATCCATTTAAGACTAGAACGTTTAGCCGGGTTATCCCAATGATGCATTTTAAATATATCTATTTGCATTATCTGCATCTTCCAAGGTGCATACTCTGCAAACTGTTTATTATTAGAAGCCTCAATAGTTTTTTGTGCATAGGCATATATAATCTCAGCTATCTCTGATCCACTTAAATCAGACCACATGAAGTGATTATCTAATATATAGTGAGTGATCTGTGAATCAAAAGCTAATCCATTATAGGATATATGCCACTCTTTGTTATTAATATTACTTTCTAGAAAATGAACTAATATATCTAAATCATTTTGCAGGTTATGAATTACAAAAACTTTAGTTTCCTGAGTTTTGTAATGTTCAAATACGCCTGTAAAACAATTAGATAAAGTCTCATAATCCATTACCCAATGTTTCTTCATACCTTTTGTTTATATTTACCCATTATACCACTATGTTTTCTAGGATTACCATATTTCTTAGTTCTCTTATCAACATATTTGTATTTCTTTTTTTCTGGATACTTAGAGACAGTACACATACCCTCTCCAAACATCATTGCAAACGTATTATATTCTTTTGTTACAGGATTATATCCTGGTATCCTACGTTTGGACATTTTCTTTCTTAGAATTGTCTAGAGATACTTGTTTAGCTTCTAAAACTAGATCCATAATACAATCATAGATCTGTTCTATTGCGTCACTACCACCTTTCTCCATCTTTTTATTTATTTCTCTTTCATATAAGTCAACAGTCTTGATCACATGTTTGATCCTTTGTTTAACCTGGTGAGTGTGTTTATACTGCAAGTTATGTGCTATTTCTCCCATGCACTTAGTCATTGCAAATAGGATATTTATATCCATTATGTCTGAATCAGTTAGTTTTGTCATTTAATGTATTTATTAGAGCCAAAAAAAGCCCAAATCAATGAGCTTTTCTTTTTAAGTCAATAGAGTCAACCAAGAACTATTGACCAGGTAATATAATTTTGGAAGGTTCAGTCTTTTTTAAGTCTACAAAGAATTCATCTACCTTAAAATGTTCTGCATTGATTGCAAACATATGAATAAATGTTTCTATATCAGCTCTATCACTAAGATAGAACTCAGAAAATGTATCTACTAATCTTCTTTCTTCTTTATGTGTCTTACCAGTTTGTGGATTAGGTTTCTTAAGTCTAATTGGTTGCCCATCATCATCTAACTTTGGGACCATATGATAAGATTGTTTCATCACTTTACTGATGACTGCTAAAATGCCTGACGCAGGGTCAAACATAGCTTCTGTATACGGTGAGTCTATACTCACTGGGATTAATGTGAATGATTTAGCATTTCTAAATGTAGAATTTACTAACATCATATTTTGTCCAATTTGGTTTGCCATAATTTTATTTTTGTTTTGTCAAATGTATGGAATCTTTTTTTAACAATTGATACAATACTGCATTATTATTAACTAAAGTTTCTTTTTCTATGTCAGGTTTTGAACATAATTCTCCTATACTCTCTAGTAAATCTTTATCTACTTTAAAGTATTGAGCATATGATTCAAAACTTTCATCTGGTGTGAGAAATGTCTGGATATATTCTCCTGCCTTTTCTTTATCACCAAAGAAATCTATAATAAGTATCTTAGCATTTAGACTAAGTTGAGAATATTTCCCATTTATAAACCTTTTATGATCAGGTTTAAATGCTTTAGTCAAATTAAATATATATATAACTTTATCTTTTGATAGTTCTACAAAGTCATCATACATATCATGATTATCTAAATACTTTTCTGCAAAATCCTTAAAGCCCTTTGTCTGTTTAGTTTTATATTCTAATATTAATCTGCAATCTTCCACAGAGTAAACACTGTCCCAACAGACATAAGTCTGTAAAGGGACGTATTTAGCTTTTCTACCTATACCTAACAAAGGATATAGAAATACTTTACTCTTCTGAAAATAGTCAGTATATATTAAACCCATACTATAAGGTAACCTTTTTTGATAAAAATTCAACAGGCAATGAGTAATTTCTACTTTTATAATGGAATTCAGCAGTTTTAATTGCACCTCCAAGGCCATCAGCCCATCCACCCATAGTTTCTCTAGATACATCAAAGACATATACTTGATCATATGTATCTATTACAACAAACTTAAATATCAATTCATAATTATCAGCATCATCTCCCAAGGTATCATATACTAATTTCATATAAATAGAAGCTTGTAACCAGTAATTATAAAAGTCTACAGTGTCTTTAAAGTCTGAGACTGTCTTCCCGGTTGTCTTAAGATCACATATGGTTACTTGCTTTTTATCACTATCAACCTTATAATAATCTATAAATCCATGCAGGCCAAAATCTAAACCTTTAAGTTCAGACTTAAGATACTTCTCACTAAATGTTTCAATAGGATCTAA
>TARA_R110002012_G_scaffold39426_2_pt1 | contig 25962 bp, 38 predicted proteins | sample TARA_R110002012 | Tara Oceans TARA_R110002012 (sample SAMEA4396515) | marine metagenome | biome: Westerlies Biome; feature: [DCM] deep chlorophyll maximum layer (ENVO:01000326); material: water (ENVO:00002006), including particulate matter (ENVO:01000060) such as... | depth 40 m | reverse complement strand
ACGGGATCCTGTTATAATAATTTTCACTTATAGTACCTAATTGCTTCTCTTAATGCGAGAGCTTTTTGTTTTGCTAGTTCCAGATCCCTGTAGTTTGTTTTAAATTGCATAATCTTTGGTTGTACACGTTCGGCGACCGGACAAAGACCGACAGGATAAGACAAGTCCTTGTATTGTGCTTGGTTGCGATAAGCGTACTGGTTGTTAACCACCAAGGGCTCCAAATAAGGAATTGACCACGCTCCGTAGACGCCATCTCCGCCGAATTCTATGTATTTCTTTCTAAACTCTTGCCAAGGAACGCCGATGAGTTCGTCACCTTCGTATTTTACCCCAAGCGTATAATAAGAATTTTCATAGCCGTGCGGCGTTACTTGTGGTACCAAATAAGGAACTTCTGCCATTTCTTCTAGAAAGATTTTAGCAGATTCTACACGCAAGTCAACTAAATGCTCGTGTTTTTCTAGTTGGGCAAGCGCAATAGCCGCATTAAACTCAGATAGTCGGTAATTCCAGCCCAATACATCGTGTCTTTTATAGTTTGGATTTTGAAACGTTTCTTGTCTTAAACGTACACGACCTTCTTCGGCTTTTAAGTTTTTAAAACCGTGTCCACCAATTTTACGACACATCATTGCAAGATGCTCATTATCTGTTATGATTATGCCGCCTTCTCCACAAGAAATGTGTTTTGTATTTTCAAAACTATAGCTGGCAATGTCACCGATAGTACCTGTCTTTTTATCCTTATACTTGCTTAAAAAGCATTGTGCGTTGTCCTCAATAACAGCTAAGTTGTATTTTTTAGCTAGTTCGTTAATTGGATCCATGTCACAAGGCAAACCGTAAATTGAAACAGCCATTATCGCTTTAGTCTTGGGCGTGATCTTTCTTTCTATGTCTTCTGGATCAACTGTAAACGTATCTGGATTTATGTCTGCGTAAACAGGGATTGCATTAGCATGTATTGTTGCCGTTGTATTCATAATCACAGTTAGTGCGGGAGAGATTACCTCGTCTCCCTCTTGTACACCACAGGCTTCTAGGGCGGCATGAAGCGTTGAGGTTCCTGAATTAAATGCTACAGCGTACTTAGTGCCAAAGATTCTGCACATTTCCTGTTCTAGAACTTGATTCCAGTTACCGGCTGTGGATGACCAATTTTCAGAGTTTAATACCTTTTTTATGTATTCAAGTTCTTTACCTTGATATTTCGTGGGGTTTTGTTTCATTTTATCACCAAGTTAGTTTTGTTTATTTGATTCTCGCGCCAAGTTTCTTCAAGAAAAAAGTTTATGTCTTTAATACTCTCATTCTTATCAAGATACTTCAGCACATCCCTAGTTGTAAAATCCTTACGGTCAAAATGTTTGATAACGTTTGAAAAGAATTCCAAGTCTTCTTTGTAATCAAGTGTCATTCTCACGTCTTTTCTTTTGTATAAAGTTGGAACGTTTTCTAGTTTTTCTACTGTACAGATATCCGTATTGGTAAAGTAAACCCACATCATTTCTGTGTCATCAGTTTGCTTTATCTCACAAGCTTTTGTTAAGGCGTTTACACTAATACCATAAGTGAATGAACCACAGACCACTTCATCTGATTCAATAAATTCTGATTTGTTACGGAGTTGTTGTTCAAAAGCCAAATCGATCAGTTCAGCACTACAAAAAAGATCATCACCGTCTGCTGTAACAAAGAAATCAACGTCGTAAGACTTTGCGGCTCCGCGCCAACGTTCAAGTTTGTCGGTTACACTTCCTCTAAAACACTTTATCCCATTTTTTTTAGCTATTTCACAAAGAGCGTCGTCTTCTTGTTGTAAAGTGGTACACAAAACAATTAAATCAGCCAGTTTTGATTTTTTTGCTTGACGAATTACATATTCTATTGTTTTCATACCGTCAATTTCTATGAGTGCTTTAGTTGGGAGCCTAGTAGACGCACTCCTTACTGTTATAAAAATGGCTTTGTTATTCACTTTGTCCTCCCGCTCTGACAAGTTTAAAGTTGGGATACGGTGGTGTAAAGTTGGCGGCGGTTAAATATGTGAAATTAACTTTCTGAAATTCAGAAATGATTTTGGTGTGAGAAGATTTAATCTTGTTCTTCACAGTTTCAGTAGAACATTCATCAAAGTCGTATTCATTCATGCCCAAGAAATACTGTGACTCGTAAAAGTCTATTCCTATGGTATAAACCTCAGTAGCGCCGTAGTTAATAATCGCATTTAGAATCGCGATGTCTGATGAGTTTTCTACTATGTTCATGTAGGGCTCTAGCTCGTCAGATTGATAACCAGACTCTACATTGTGGCTTTTTATTGCAGCAGAAATTCTGCCCTGACGCCACCATTCATGTGAACCGTTGGGCTCCAATCTAGAAATGTAGACTTTTTCAACATTAAAATTCTCTAAAAGATAGTCGTCTACGCCAGTTTGGCATATGTTAACTTGTTGAATCAATGTTTTGTTTTTCAAAAAATTAGCTAACTTTTCGTTTTCGCGAACAAAAGTGTTAAACTCGTTTACCAGAAAAACATAATCGAATTCTTTTTTCAAATTTATGTTTTCTATGTGTTCTAACGACGATCCCCTACCACAAACTAAAACTCTCACTCAATCTCCTTAATTTGGTCGCTGATCCATTCGTATGTTTTTTTCATTCCACTTAAGAGTGGTTGTTGGTAATCCCAATTTAATTTCTCACGGATAAGTGTGTTGTCACTGTTTCTTCCCTTAACCCCTACAGGACAAGGAAAGCCGTATTTATCGAAGAAGTCTTGACCTTGTATGTTATTTATTATAACATCTTTTCCAGAAATGTGAATAGCCATTTTAGCGAAATCATTAATTGCTATCATTTCTTCTGAACCAATGTTTACCGGACCATTAAAATCTTTACTATCCATTAATCGGCGAGAAGCCTCAATACACTCGTCTATGAAAAGAAAAGAACGAGTTTGTTTTCCGTCGCCCCAGACTTCAATTGCTTCCCCATTAGCGGCGAGAGCGACCTTGCGACAAAACGCGGCGGGGGCTTTTTCACGACCGCCGTCCCAAGTTCCCTCGGGTCCAAAAATGTTATGGTATCTTGCAATTTTTACATTTAAACCGTGGTTTCTTGCAAATGCCATCCACAATCTCTCAGAAAACAATTTTTCCCAACCATATTCTGAGTCAGGTGCAGCAGGGTATGCCGAGTCTTCTTTACAGTTTGGATTGTCGGGGTCAAGCTGATTTCGTTCTGGGTACATGCAAGCTGAAGAAGAGTAAAACACCTTTTTCACTCCCTTTTTTACACACTGTTCTGCTATGTTAAGATTGATCATCGCAGAGTTGTGCATAATGTCAGCGTCGTTTTCTCCCGTAAAAACAAAACCTGCGCCTCCCATGTCAGCAGCAAATTGATAGATTTCGTCTAAATCCTCTGTTACTACCTTGTCGCAAACAACCGGATCTCGTAGGTCACCAACAATAAATTCATCTGCCACTTTATGTGCGTTAAAGAACTCGTGCTCTTTTAGATCAACACCACGAACCCAGTATCCTTCATCTTTTAATCTTTTCATCATTGCGCCACCGATGAAGCCTCCAGCGCCAAGAACTAAAATCTTTTTCATTTTTTTACCTTGTTGTCCCAATGACATCATTAATGTCATAAATGTAATCGTCCTGATCAAACTCTGTAGAACATAAAACCAACATCACTTCACTTCCAGTGACATACGTTTGTTCGCCCCAAGTATAAGTGTCAACAAACAATGAGTCGCCTTTCTTTAGTGTGTGGAACGTTTCTCCTTCCTTTGTTACCAGTCGAACTTTTAATTCACCCTGCACACATACCAAATATTGTTTGTCTCTTTTGTGACCGTGCTTCCCTCTCACTTCCCCAGCGGGCACTCCGTGAATCAGATACATTCTTTTAGGTTGAAAATTTAAATCCTTAAATTCTACATAACTAAGTGTACCCCTGTCCTGAATATTATGTTGTAACATACGGTGTAACCTCTCTGATAATGTATTCCATCTCTTCCTTTGTTAGTTTTTCATGGTATGGAATGCTGGCTGTTATTTTTCCTTCTCTTACAGATTTATCCAGGGGCGATTCTAGTTCGACCTTGTAAGGTTCCATAAGATGAATTGGTTTGTAATGAATTCCTATTTGGATACCTTTTTGTTTCATGTCTTCAGTAAATTTTTTATTGTCTGCAACTCTGATCCTATACAAGTGCTCACTGGTGTTTTCAAGACCAAAAGCTGCATTGTATCTTTCTCTAGCCTCTGCGTAACGGCTCATTTTATCTTCTAATTTTTGAAAATTCTGATTTGCTATAAAAGCAGAAATAGAGTTCATGTACAGTTTCCAGCCGGGAACTAAAACCCTTCTTTCCCAACTATTATCTTCTAAAGAAATTCCATTGCGGGATAAAATACGCAACTTATCAATTTTGTTTTTATCGTTCGATACAATGAGTCCACCGTCAGCAGAACCAACTGGTTTGGTAGGATAAAAACTAAAAATCATTAAGTCTTCGTCGTTTGCCTGTTCGGTGAATTGGTTTTTTGATAGACGTTGAGCAGAGTCAATAATTTTGTAATCTTCAAACCTGTGCAGAACATAAGAATCGCCAACCCAATTAACATCGTCTCGGTAAGACAGTTGATGCCCAGAGTGAATGATTGAGTTAGCAACTACTGGTGGTATTACACTCGGTATTGTTATTTTTGTTTTTTGTTCCTGTAAAAGTGCCAAAAAGATTGCTGCGGTGGCGCTGTGAAAGCTAACAGCGTATTTTGCGCCAACATAATCTGCAATGTCCTGTTCAAACTCGTCTACGTTTTTATCGTGAAGTAGGGGTGAAAAGTTTGACGTATCCACAACATAATCATTAATGTGCATTAGTTTAATCATTTTTCTACCTTTATTCTGTTTGTGTCGCTTTGCACCGAAGGTGCAAGTTGCCAGCCGTTGATTTGTGGTTCGTACAAGCCTTTGTTTCTTAAATCAAAATTATGTACTGGTTCTTCCATTTTTGTTCTAGTAAACAACTCTAAGGTTTCGATATCACCCCAGCGGTGTTTGTATAGACCGCCATACTCGTTTACATGATTCATCCAGTGCTCAAAACCCATAGACATTAGCATCTTTACGTTGTAAACATTAAAATTGCCACAATTTAATTCAAGATTTTTTGGGAAGTGTACTTCTTCAGGAGAAGCGTTTAGCACAGTTTCTCTTAACTCTTTGTCTTTAATGTCACTAGGACTAATGTTATTTTGCTCAAGATGCGATAAATAGAATTTCCAGATGTTCTCTGTTGTATTTTCGTGTCTCCAATGCTCGTGGTGCCAAGTATAACCTGTTGCGATAGGCTTGTCTACTACGAAATCGAAAAAATCAAAGTCTATTTTGTCTTTAAACCAAGAATCATCATCAATTCTCATCGTGTAATCATACTTTTCCATTTCTTTGATCAAGCAGCCCTTCTCACCGAACTTGTGCAGATTTGTTGCAAAGTGTTCCATGTGAAGATAACCAAGCCGTGAGGGTGGAAATGACGCCCTGACATACGGAAGGTAGGTTCTATTGTAAAATAGTTCTGATTCTGGAATATGATCTGGTACTCCATACTCTATTTGATGAAACGAAATGTTCTCAGAGATGTTATTACGAATATCATCAATGAACTCTTGAGTGTAGATGTCATCAAAATGGTGGATGTAAACCGGATAATCGTATTCGTCATTCCAATTTGTGTAAAAAAATTCTAACGCTTGCTTTAACAAGTATGTTCTTGACGATAGAATGTAGATTGCTGCATTATGCTTACCCATTTTTATTCTCCAATTTGTTTTTTAGTGTTGAAATCATGAACTCACCACGGTGATCCCAAGTGTGCTTTTCGACAACTAGGTTATAAGCGTTTTCTATCACCTCGTTGCGAGCGGCATCATTGTTTAAATAATACCTTATTTTTTTCTCTAGCTCTTCCAAAGAATCAAACATCACACAATGTTTGCCGTCTTCCAAGAGATTATCATAAACCATGTCCATACGGTTACAAACCAAAAGGGTGGTTTTTGATGCCATTACCTCGTAGTACCTTGTTCCAACTAAGTCGGCGGGACCAGTGGTGCTTAACCAAATCTTTGTAGCGTTGATTCTTTTCGCATAGTCTTCCAAAGAATCATGGCGATGAGGCGTAAAAAAGAAATCAATGTCATGCCACTGTTGACTTTTTTCATAGATCTTGGTCCTCCAATCTGCTGTTTGTTCCGGTCTAATGACTCCAGAAAAACCAAAGTCATTTGTATATTCGATGTTATAATCTTTAAACACGTCTGTATTAACAGCAAATGGCAGTTGGTAAAAAGGAACGCCTGTTTTTTCTTCGTAAAGTTTATAATCGTGGTGGACCGTGAAAGCAACGATGGGATTAATTTCCTTTATCCACTCAAGCTTTTTATCAAGACCGGCGTATTCTTTATTCAAGATTATTCCAACAGGGATGCCACACTCTTTTAAGCCACTTACATGCTTAGGTTTATTTTCTGAGCAATCAGTCCAGCCAAAACCAAAACAAATTAAATCTGGCTTTTCAGGACATCGGCTCAGAACTTCTTGTATGTCTACGCTGGGACCACCTGATGGAACCCAGTGGGAATACTGATAGAGTGTACAATTCCTGCTTAACGCTGATTTCATTTCATTATAATATGAAAACGAATTTCCGTGTTGTCTTTCAAAATAAAGAACTTTCATTGAAACCTACCTCTCATAACAACTTGATGAGTTGGGTTATTGCTCGCGGTTTTGCCGGGGGAATAGACCATGTATTGTGGGGCTGATTTGGTAATTTTTAAAATGTCTTGATAACAGCCAAACCTCTCATCAAAATCGTCGAAGATCCAAACTGGCAAACTGTCTTCAGTTTGAAACTTCTTTAAGTTTTTGATATCCTCTATTACCGCGCCTTTTTCATGAGAACCGTCAATGTAAAAAAGATCAATCTTGACATTCTCTGCTTCCAGCTTTTTGGCTAATTCAGCGCTGGTGCCTAGAGTAAATGATGCAGTGTCGGAGTACATTTCTCCAAAGCCCTTGTGGTACTTGTCGGCGACATCACAACTCCATACATTGCCGCCGTTTTGTTTGCAGTATTCAGCAAAGCTAAAAAACTGCCAGCCTTCGGCAGTGCCGACCTCAACGATGTTTTTTGCCCCAAAACTCTTGGCGATTGTTGTCAAATAGTACGCTCGTTTGGAAATTTTATCAAAAATTTGCTGTCGTTGAGAATCTGTTAAGTGATAAAACGACGCTTTTTTGCTTTGAATTGGGTAGTTGATTTCATCCCACAGTTTTTGATACTCCGGTGGTACTTGGATCTCATCGAAGCGATTGTTTAGTATTTCAACCATATTAGACATTATAACTCCATACATGTTTTCTAATGACGTTTTGCATTTTTCTTGCTTGTTCCATTTTCATAGGTCTTGTTAAACCGTTATCCCCCTCAAACTCACGATGATGGTAAATTTTTGCTCTAGGGTTATACTGGTATTCGTATTTTTGGTGTATTAATCTTGCGAAAAATTCTTGTCCGCATCCGCCGTAGCCCTCAAATCTTTCTGAGAACATTCCGCAGCCAATCCAATCCTTTCTCAACATACAACAATTATTTTCTACCAAAATTTTATTTAATGGTTTAGGGCTGCAATCTCCGTAATCTCGGAGGAGCCATTGCATTTTGGGGTGCAATTCATCGTTTGGGTCGTGGGAGCTTCGGCATCCGCCGGTCAATACTCCGCTCTTAACTGAATTGCGGTGTTCTTTAATAAAGTCTACATCAGGAAAACTATCATCGTCTAAAACGACCACGGCGAAGCCACGAGTTTCAATAAGAGCTAAGTTTCTAGCTTTTGCTAAACAATATTTATCTGTTTCTCTGGTGTCCACTGCTCTGATCGGGAAAGACCAATCGTGTCCGCGTAACATTTCAACCGTGTTGTCTGTTGAACCGTCGATGGCGATGACAACTTCAAAATCTTTGTCGGATTGTTTTTCAAACTCTAATAAATTCTTTTTTAAAACGTCACTACGATTAAAAGTTGCTATTATCACAGAAATCAAATTATTGTCTACCATTTTTGCCTCTCGTAATTGTGTGGCATCCAACAAAACCACTCGTTGTTTCTAATGTTGTATCTTGGAAATTTAAGAAGGTAATGTCTTATGTCCAATTTCCAAATGCAGTAATACAAGCTTAGTTGGTCACGTCTGCTGTACTGCTGTATTTCAGACCACCATTTGTCTCCTAAAGCTATTATAGCAGAGTCGTTATGCTTTTTTAACATAATACTGTTGGCGCTCAAGCCATGTTGGGGTGGAAATTTTTCTTCTCGGTATTTGTTCATTTGAGCATTTACCAATGCAGGGTCATCCTTCCTATCTTGCATAATAGTATTTGCCTCGTCGTAGATGCAATTGCGACCTTGGTCGTGTTGAAAGAGCATCATACCGGCTTTTGACAAGAAATCAGATTTTTGAAAAAAAGTTTGAAGGTCTGTTTTAATCAAAAAGTTTGCATCTACCCAGAGACTAATGTCGTAATCACTTAAGAACTCATGTGGTTTAACTTTAAAAATTTTTGCGCTGCGAACCGGATCAGTGTGTATCGCTGGGTGGTGAATTATCTTCCAAACATTTGATTTGATGTTCTTATTATCTGTAAAACAAAGGTAGTCTACATTTGGATTTACCACGAGCGGGTCTTTGAGGGCATCCTTCTCACCATAAATTGCTGTATATACAACACATTTCATTATTTCTCCTGTTTAAAAGAAGTATCGCGTGGAACAGGAAAATCTACCTGCTTTCTAGTTAATTTTTTTACATCTGGAGATCGGCGTAAAGCCAATTCATAAACTGATTTTCGCTCTGTTCCTATGTGAACAGTACCTCTTTGTTCTGATAGGGAAGCCTCCACGATTAGTGGGGCGATAACGTCAACGTAATCCCTACTGGTAAACTGGTCTATAAACGCTTTTTCGTATGGAAATTGTTTTTCGCAGAAGCTTGTTCTTATCACCAGGGTGTTTTCATACGTCCTGACAGCTAATTCAGCCGCTGCCTTAGTTAAGGCGTATAAGTTTATTGGGTTTATTGGATCGTCTACTGAATAAGAACCCTTATCTCCATCAAACACATAATCAGTTGAGATGTAAACAAGTTTTTTGTTATGTTTCCGGCATGTATCTAAAACGTTAATGGTACCAATGACATTGGCTTCTATTGTTTTTTGTGGTTCTCTTGAACAAACTGGTGGTGAAGTCATGGCGGCGGCATGGAAGACAAATTTAACCTGTGGATTTGAAATGTTTGCTTCTAGACTGCGCCTATCAAGTATGTCCATGTCACAGTGAGATGGAGCTAAATAAGGAATTGACATTCTAGTCAGTATTTCACGCACTTCAGTGCCAAGCAACCCAGAGCCACCAGTTATCAAAACCGTCATACTAAATTTTTACCTTTCCCATTAAAATGTCCTTTAACATAACCCAATCACAAGCCTTTGCCCAAAGGGGTTTTGAAAATGCGGCAGGAGCATTTTTTTCAAAGAAATAGTGTCCAGACCAAGCAAACGGGTATACCACAAATGGGGTTAATAAAAACAAAACCCAATACTGTTTATAAAAAATGAAAGCTGTAAATAGGATTGTTGCCAATTGACCAGTTACATGGAGCCTTCGATTGATTACATTCTGATGCAAGGAAAGATAATGTTCGTAGTATTCCTTGAAACTCATTTGAAAATGTCCTTAAACGTGGTAATGTTGTAATACTTCTCATCATCAAAATTAAATTCAGGACCAATCTCTTTCAGAATGTTTCTAACAGAATCACTAGGTGAAATGGAAGGGACAAAATCTAGTTCTACTTTTGCCTTTGTGTTATCAGCTTTATAATTTCTAACATCTTGCTTGTTCATAATTTTCATTTTAACTTTATGTCCGTGCTTTCTTAACTCGGAACAAATCTCATCACCGAGCCGCCCAATGGTGTAGTTATCGTAGCAAATGTTGTAAACACCGCTAACTGTACTACCGGCTTCAATTGAACGGATGTAGGCAGTACAAACATCGTTAATGTCTACAACAGGTCGCCACAGACTTGGATTATTAACAATGATTTCTCCATTTTTGAGAGCACTTTTTGTCATAGCATTTACAACCAAGTCAAAACGCATCCTTGGTGACCAACCACCAACAGTGCCCTTTCTTAGAGAAATGGGTTTAAAATTGTCGTCAGCCATCTCCATAATGGCTTTCTCTCCAATCAATTTTGAAATGCCATACGGGTATTCCGTGTTTAAATCAGGCTCTTCTTCCGTCATTAACTTGTCAACAGCATAACCATACACACTACAAGAACTGGCGTAAACAAAACGACGGACGCCTGCTTTTTTAGTTATGTATGCCAAATACGCTGGTACAGCAGTATTTTCAATGAAATTTTTAGATGGACTAAAATCTGCCATTGGATCGTTTGAAAGACCAGCCATAAACACAACTGCGTCAAACTTTTTTAGTTCGTTGGCGGTCAATTTTAGTATGTCTTTTTTCCATAGTTCGACATCTTCAGGCAAATAGTTTCCAAACCATAGTTCATCAATAACCGTAACTTTATAATCTCTAGATAATAGTTTTGGAGCCAATTGGCTTCCAATATAACCAGCACCACCGGCTAATAATACTTTCTTACACATTTTTTTCCTCGCAAGTAAATTTTGGTTGCTTTGAATATTCTTCAAATGTTTGAGCATCGCGATCTTTGTCTGATAAAACGATGTCTTCAGTGTTGCAGTCCCAAACAATGTTGAGAGTAGTATCCAAGGGACTAATCCCAGATTCGGCTGCTGAATTGTATGTGCCCGAACACTTGTATGAAACAACCGTGTTATCCTGAAGGGATAAGATGCCATGGGCATAACCAGCAGGAACCCACAATTGTTTTTTGTTTGTTTCGCTTAATTTAATTGAAAAATGCTCGCCATACGTTGGTGAGTCGTTACGGATGTCAACAATCACATCTTGAATTTCTCCAGATACACAACGAACTAATTTACCCATGGCGGGTTGCCACTGATAGTGGAGCCCTCTCAAAACGTTTTTTCCTGATTTAGATTCATTATCTTGTACAAACACTTCTGAAAACCCAGATTCCGAAAGATTTTCTATGTTGTATGTTTCACAAAAATAACCACGGTGGTCATGGAAAACACTTGGTGTTATAACCAATACATCATCAAATTTTGTTTTTTCTATAGTGAATTTTTTCATTGTTTGTGCCTATTGGATTAAATCAAACATTTGTTCTTTCCAGACTTTTCCAAATAGAATAAAGTCACTCTTGAACTGGTTATCGAGTTTTTGTACTTTAGGATCTGAATAATGATTTAATGATTCATCATGATAGTATTGTATATCCTTCCCAAAATACATAATTTTTCTTTTATCTTTAAGCGCTTGGAGACATAGGTCCACATCTTGGTAAACCTTTGACAAGCTTGGGTTCAAACCACCAGAAGACAAATACCACTCAGTGTCTATCACAAGCAAAGCACCTGTAACAAATGTCTCTCCCTTATCACAGTTTACTAGAGGGTGATCAGTTTGTTTAAACCTTTGAGTATGAATGGGCGTCCAAACTCCTGGGGAGGCTGGAACCCAAAAAGACCCTCCAAACTGTACTGTGTTTCTCCAAGTACCTTTCTTGTGGGGAAAGCTTTTTGAAATGTTTTTTGTGTCCTTTTCTTTGTTAAAAGACATACCTGCGGGTGGGTAAACAAGTTTAGAACCAGAAATGGTCGAACCATAAGCTCGATGTTTTAATAACATCTCGTTAAACGAGTTTTTATCAGCACACCAAAGATCCGAATTCCATAAGATTATTTCTTTTGTCCCTTTTATGCTACACACAAGCGCTGCAAGGTTATTTAACATAGAGAAATTGAAACCTTTATCGTTATCGACACGAAGATAAGAAACACCATGTTTTTTACAAGGCGTCTCCATCTCATCTTCAGACCTGTCATCAACAACTATTGTATTAACCTTAGTTAAAACCTCGTTTCTGGATAGGTTATCCAAAGTGTAATCTAACAACTCAGGGTCGTTTCTAATGGGTATAATTATTGTTGGCTTTTGTGTAGACCATTTCTTTTGTGGTACAAAACGGCAAGTATAATTCACCAAAGCCTTTTTAAACTTGTTATTGGTTGAATCACCTGCTAATAGTGCTAGTTCTTCTTGTTCAATAACGAATTGCTTCGACAAATCTACATTTTTGTGTTTGTCAAAGTCAAATTTATAATATGATGATGTCATCTGATTCTTCTTCTCCATACACTATCTCTGCGAATTGTTGGTTTATAGCATCCTCAGAAAAATTCTCTTTAATTGATTTTGCAAGCTCTGTTGCCATACCAAGATAAACATGATGCTCGTTTTTCATTTTTCGGAGAGCCATCTTGTAGGAACCTTCTTTGGCGAATGCCCATTGAGAGTCTGGTTCTATCACACCTTGCCAATGCGCCTCTTTTTGTACCGGGAGTACGGAAAAATCAACTTTTAAAAACTTTCCCTTTTTCCTGTTTTTTCCTTTTTTGTTTTTCTCGTTTACATAAAGAAAATCACATTGTCCTGACCATCCAATAGTTAGGATGGGGAGACCTGCGATAGCTGCATCGAAAAGTGGCAAACCGTAGCCTTCGCCGTGAGCAATGTTGATAAAAGCTTTAATTTTTTCGTGTCTGTAAAGCCCCTGCATCTCCGCTTCGCTCATGTAACCGTGAAGGAGTGTCACAGAACATTTGCGGTCGTTGTAGGGGGCAAGAAGAGCCTGCAAACGCTTGTGTGTAAAGTCTCGGTCAATCATACTATTCTTATAAGAGTTGGTCTTTACAACTAAACCAACTTCGCGGTCGATGTTCTCCTCAACAAACCACCTGATTGTGTTTTCAAAGTTCTTTCTTGGACCCCACTGACTTACCAAAAGGTAGTTGAAGTCGTGTGGAAGGTCAAGCTTTACTTCTGTAGAACTTTGAGTACGGGCTGGATAGTTTACGACTTCAATCGGTTTATTTAATCTATAGGGGTGTTTGTTCCCGAATTGGTCCTGTGCCTCTACTATTGTATTAACAAAAACGTCCTTAGAATGGTTACTAACAACAATTATTTTGTCCATAAGTTCATTACACTTCTGTAACCACTGTGGAGCCACTTTTGTTGTTTCAATCCCCGCTGTATAACCAATGTTTACTGGAGCCATACGCTCAAATTCATTTGGGATTGTCACCTGAAGTGAAACATCAAACTGGGGCTGTCCCGCGTTAATATAATGCGCTGATTTTTGAATCGTTTTTACAATCCACTCCCTTTCCTCATCATCTTCAATAATGTGATTTGATTTACCCCACTCTAAGTTTAAGAGATAAATATCAAAAAGGTCTGGTCGAGACCGGAGCGCTCTTAAAGCAAAACGTGCTTGTTCGCCATATCCAGTTTGTGAGAGGGCTGGACCCTTTACAATAATTTTCTTCATACTGATAACTGCTCCCATGCTTCGTATCCCTTACGGGTTTCCCAAGCTCCGTTCTCTTCAACAATCTCATCCACAAATTCTACCCAGTTTTTTTCCATCTCAACAAATGAGTAGTTCTTCTCGACATGTTTTCTACCCTTTTCACCAAGCTTTCGACGTTGCTTGTGAGTCTTGTTGAAAATTTCTTCAAGAGCGTTTACAAAATCGTCCTCATTCATTCTATCCTCACGGATAAACGGGATTTCTTGAGAACCAATAATTGCTCTTGATGCTGGCTCAATCGCGACTCCAAATACATCTTTACCGTCAGTAATCTGTTCTTGTAAGCCACCTGTTTTGTTGACAATGATAGGTGTTCCACAAGCCATTGACTCAAGGGTCGCGAGACCAAAGCCTTCGGCATCGGAAATGTTTACCGTTACGTCACAAGCATTATAGAGCCTTGCGAGATGTTCAGGTGGCATTTTGTGCCTACTAAACTTGACTTGACCCTTGTCCATTTCAATTTCTTGAACAATGGCATCGAGGTCTTGACCATTAGGGTCTTTAGTATCGGTGTGCATGATAAGGACTGCTTTATCTTGCCCGACCTTATTTAAGAACTTTTTAAACCAAAAAATCAACGAACCAGATTGTTTACGCCTTGCATTTCTATTGTTCCAAAAAACAACAAACTTGTCAGCGTCTTCACCGAAGTTGTCTTGTCTAAACTTTACTCTTTCTTCCTCGGGGAAAGGTGAAAACGCCGATGGAACAGCGTGTGGAATGTATTTACGTTTTACTTCTGGTGCCACCGTAGCAACAATGTCGTCTGTAACTTTACTAATAGTTGCAATAGCATCGTTGGAAAGGTAAAACTTTCGGTTGAAATGAGGATAGGGGTAGTTGTCCCAAACATGGTAATAAATCAACGGACAATGAGAACGAATTTCTTCTTCCATTTCCCAGAGCCATCCCCAGAAGCGTGGGTCAGTCATCATCCAAACAGCGTCTGGACGCTCAATCCAGATTGCCTCACGGAGGAGACCCGCGTCACCGTAACCCTTAGTGGGATAAATAATAAGGTCATCGCCCCATTCGTCAGTTTTCATTGGTTGATAGCTTTGATGAGCGACAGCCCCACCAAAGCACACGAACTTGTATCGTCCGGTCTTTAGCAGGGCTTCAACGAAATATCTAGTTTGTGTGCCGACTCCCGAAGGTGACATTGGGTGATCAGATAAGACCACAATTTTTTTCTTTTTAATTTCCTCTGACATTATAGTATTCCTAAGTGCAATGTTGAGTGTTGAAGAACTCACATCTCTGGCAAGATAAGCGGTTCTTCAAGTGATTTTGCTTATTAACATTGTACAAGGCTTTCTTCAATAAGTTAAGTGCATTTGTTGTTTTTCTTGGACCAGATGTAACACGAAACACTTCTACTTTCTTACCAACCTTTGCAGTGCGTTTTAGTAGCGCAAAGTGGGTTTCAATCATGTCCATGGGGATACCCATCTTTTGTGCCCAATAATTCTTATAAAGGGTAAGTTGGTAGGTTACCATACGATCAGACCGTTTTTTTGCATCCCAGCCCCACGAACAGGACTTGTAATCAATAATGTGGTACTTACCATCTTTAGTTTTGATAATTAAATCGATGTATCCTTTGAACTTGTAGTCTGCTTCAGTAAAGTCACCGATGCGTTCCATTAGGGTATCTTCTGCTTTGATAAACTCAAAGTCTTCTCCAAAGTAATCGTCAAACGCTTGGTCCAGTTCTTCTACGATACCCAACCCCTGATTGTAAAAATCAGTGATCTGTTTTACAGTAAACTGTTCGCCTGTCTTTTCAAGTCGTTTTAATTCTTTGCGAAACATTTCTCCAAAGAAAAACTTTTTATCTAGCTCTCGGCTAGACTCAAAATACTTCTCGCAAACGGAGTGAATGGCAGAGCCAAACCCAGTGAAAATGTTACCCTTGAACTTTTTAACCTTGTCCTCGTAAATCAGTTTACGGGCGTAGGGACAGAAATCCCATTTGGCGAGTTCAGAAAATGAAATATGAGCCATAATTTTTCTCCTTTCTTACCTATACAATGGCATAGAATAAGGATATTGTCAAGTCTTTTTTTTATCTTTTTGCGTCTTCTAAGCCGGTTTTGTAGCCACGGAGAAAGTTTTCCTGTGCCACAACCATTAGAAAATCTGGGAACTCATCTGCAAAGATGTTTACAATGTCTTCTACTGTTACTTCTAGTTTTAGGGGATGAAGTTGTTCACCAACATAATTTACGATCAGTTCTTTTAATTTAGTGTCGTCATTAACTAAAAAATACTTTGGGTCTTCTTCTTGAAGAACCTCTTCTGTTTTTGTTTTCATTATTCCTCACAAGACTTTTGCTGCCAAGGTGGCAACTTTGGAACGCTCACCCTTCACCAGCTTGACATGTCCTGCCAAACCATAAGGCTTTAGTCTCTCAAACGCATGAGTTAAACCATTTGAGCGGGCGTCGAGATAGATGTTGTCAATCTGCTCGACATCGCCAGTAAGAACTATTTTTGTGTTCTCGCCGACTCTTGTTATTATAGTCTTTAATTCGTGGGCTGTTAAGTTTTGAGCCTCATCAATAATAATAAACGCATTGCTGATAGAACGACCACGAATGTAGGTGATCGCTTCGATGTCAATCACACCTTTTGAAAAATACATTTCCATAGCATCTTTGTCATCATCCATTAGGAAAAGAAGATTATCCTTAATTGGTGCAATCCAAGGAGACATCTTATCTTCCATGGTGCCGGGAAGGTAACCAAGGTCTTTACCCATTGGTTGGATTGGTCTAGAAATCAAAAGTTTTTTGTACTTAGGTTCCGTTCTGCCGGTCAAATCAATTGTTTGCTCCAACCCTGCGGCAACTGCCAAAAGAGTCTTGCCACAGCCAGCCTGACCCACTAGAGACACTACTTGGATGTTTGAGTCCAACAGAAGATTGAGACCAAATGTTTGTTCTTTGTTTCTAGGTGTTACTCCCCAAATCCCTCGTTTGTATTCAGTAGTTTTTCTGAGAGGCTTATTATAGTCGATAAACATCGCTAGGGCTGTTTTCTTCTCGTTTAAGGACGATACTAACATCACAAACTGGTTTGGAAAGACGTGTGTGGTCTCCTGTTCGATAAAAATTTCATCTCCAGCATAGAATCTGTCGATTTCTTCGTCATCTACCAAATGTTTCATAAAACCAGAGTAGAAACTTGCTTTTTCTTTTATTACTTGGTTCTCTGAATAATCTTGACAATCTAATCCAATAGCATCGCAACGGACGCGCAAGTTGATGTCTAATGAAACAACAGCGACTTTACGGTTTGGAGACTGTTTTTGTTCTGCTAGGGCAGCAGCAATAATTATGTTGTCAGCATCTCTACGATCCATTGTGGATGGTAAAAGCGAAACATCACTGGATACCGCTCTAATAATCCCTAAACCTTTGCCAATGCGAATCCCTTTGTGGAGATTGCCTCTTGCTCTAAGTTCATCTAAAAGACGTATAGCGTGGCGAGCATTTGCTCCCACTCCGTCTTGTCGTTTTTTGTGTTTGTCTATTTCTTCCAGAACTTTTATTGGAAGTATGATGTCATTTCTGCCAAATTTCTTGAAACAATGAGCATCTGTTAGGTAGACGTTAGTGTCTAAGACATAAGATTTCTTTGCCATTGGTATAACTAGTTCCCAAAACAAAGAAGGGGGGCAAAAGCCCCCCCTCCAAACTTATTCTTTTTTTATTTTAGCCTTTTGAAGCTGATACATCTTCTGGTAAATCTGTTCCAGAGTCTGTTTCAACGGTTGCACCTGCGTCCGCTTCAACGTCTTCCTCTTTGGGATTTGATCCCGCATCACCTGGAAGTGGTTTATCATCTTTTGGCTTTACATCGCAGCACTCTAACTTGCAGTTTGCTGTGTTGCCGCCTTTTTCTTTACACTTGTCGTAGCAAGACTCACACTTGTCTTCTTTTGTCCATTCTCCATAACAAGCTTTCTTACAGTCTTCCTCGGACATGTCTGTTTTGACACACTTTACATAGCACTCCTTATCAGTCATAGTAACTGCATCTGCTAATTCAGTTGCATCCTCGCCCTTTTCAACATCTGTTGTTGCTGCACGATTGCCATCGTGGTCACAGTCATCTTCCTTTGGGCTACAAGCAACTGCCATAATAGCCAAAAAGGCAATGATAATGCTAAAATTCTTCATTTTATTCTCCTTATTTATAAAACGTTTGTATTTTCTGCCGATATACTCACGATTCGACCTGTGGCGTAAGACCAGCGGGACCGTTTAGGTTCCCCTTTTTTGCCTTTATACTTCACAAACCAAACAAGTGGGTTTCCCGGCTCTTGTTGTCCCTCTAATCCTGTTACGGGACACTTCGTAACTTTCTTTGAGTTTTGTTCATAGAACTTTTCGTAACTATCCATAAAATCACCCTTTAAGTAGTCGTTGATCTTCATTGATCGCCTTTTTCTTTTCTGTAAGTTCTTCCGCGTGTTTTAAACGCTTAAGATCTGGATATTTGTCTAGAACCTCTACTGTAGTCAGTCCCTCTGATTCACAGATACTTTTAATTACTTCTTCGATTTTTCCCATTATTTATTCTCCATAGTAGAAACTCGTACAGCTTCTCTAGCCATGCCAGTTACTGGTGGACCACGAAACACAACAACGGCTGAAGGAAATGGGGCAGAGTTAGTCTTCTCTTTGCCGCCGAACTTCAACCTACCTTTTACAAAATAAATCTCATTGGCTTTCATACAATGTTTGTGCCAGTATTTTGTATCAGTTCTTGCAGGAATCAAACACACCACGGTTGTTCCAACCTTGCTGCCTTCTTTGTAAGCTTTTTCAATCCAATTTGAAATCTTCCTTCCGTATGGTGGATTCATAAAGACTCGATGACCGGACCAATCTTGTTCTAGACCATTATCATCAGCAGTAAAAAACTTGTCGCATTTCGCAGATAGTTCTGTACAACACGGGTCAAGGTCAAACATAAACTTTTTATTAAGTCGTTCATAAAAGTCCGGTGGCGTTTCCCACTCGTTGGACTTGCTACTAAACATTGTTTCTTGTGTAATCTTATCCATTACCAACGGTCCTCATCATCTTCATCGTCGTCCTCATAGCTGTCAAAGAGACTTTCGTCTGCTCGACCAAGAACGCCGTGATTGTTATCGTAAAAAGAATCACGCATAGAGTAATCAAAGCTAACACCTTCTGGAAGGTTTACGCTAAATTCAATATCATCCATCTTTAAACTCCTTTTCTCGGCTGATTTTACTCAACTCACTTAATGACCACTTTGAGTAGTAGTCGGTCTTACGAAGGACATTATAGCCCTTATTGAAGTCTTTGTCAAGACCTAAATTTATCATTGGATAAGGCGAACACCTAGTTTTTACACCACCAATACTGTAAGGGTGGTCTGGATGAAAAACAAGCGCTGACAAACCCAACTCCTTTACGAAACGTTTAAAGTGTCTCCCAAAAACTACTATATCTTTATACCCTATTTTTGAGAAGCAGTCAAGTAAAATTAACGATTTTTTTTCATTTTGTTGCAAAAAAGTTGTTAAGATTTGTAAAGTTTCTTCATCTGCCTCAAGTGGTTTGATACGTTGTGCGTGCCACATAATACCATTGCCGATCCTTTCTCTTCTTGCAAAGGGACAAGGCGCAAACCCCGCAAAAGCGGGGTCTGGCTTCTCAACAACTTGTTCTAGGTAAACTTTGGTAGCCTCAATGGCTTCGTTCACCTTTCTGGTATAGAGATGATTCACTTACTAACTAAACGCTGCATGTCCTTAGCTACCGCTGACTTAAACTGCCGAACATCAGCTTGTGTGGTTCGTAGCTCGTCAACCAGTTCAGCAATCCGGCGTTGCATTTGATCAATTTGTTTTTGTTGTTCTTTCAAAGTCATTGTTGTCTCCTTAACATTCAATTTCAAGCCGACCGAGGTCGGTAAATACTTCTGCTGTCCAACCAATAAGTTGGTTTGGGGTTGTTTTCAAAACTGTTTCTACATTCGTATCGACAGTGCAAGTAACAGTTGCCATGGCTCGCTTGTGGTCCATTTGGTCCATTGAAACTTCAATCCAACCTTGTTCCAAAGCTGTGCCATCTCGTTTACACACTTCTGCAATGTGCTCTGGGAACTCCATGTTTCCACGGTAGTAGCCGTCAAGCAAAGACTCGTTACGAAGAGTGTCAATAACGTCGCAAGCTCCGCGTGAAGTAAACGGTTGTTGTCCAACAGTATCTGCTAATACATCAAACGAGTTCAACTCTTTCAACGCAGATTCTTCTCCGTCACCAGTATGAGTAAACACAGATGTGTTGCCCTTATTAACCAGAATAACACGGTGGTTCATGTTTCCGTCAACTGCTTTCTTTAGTTTATCTTGCCATTCTAGAATTTCCATTTTATTCTCCTGTACTTCCCAAGGCACCATCGCCTCGGGCTGAGTTTTGGTTTAAATCGTCTGTTGGATGTTCAACAATCCTACAGGCTTTTACCGGAATCATAACCCCTTGGGCAATCTTTTGTCCCGGTTTAATGGTTCGGATCTGAGCACCTACGTTATGTAAGTTGACAAACACCTCTCCATTGTATCCACTATCTACTACGCATGCGCCAACAAGTAATTGTTTTTTTGCTGCGATGCTTGATTTATTTTTTACTTCTAACATAAACCCGTATGGGATTTCTACTTTGATTCCAGTCGCTGCAATCTTAGATTGATTTGGACGAATCTGAAAATCAGCGTCATCTTCTGGACAATAGAACAAATCCATTCCAGCGTCTGCCGCATGAGCGCGTTCGGGTAGTTTTGCGCTCTCCCTCATTCTAAAAACTCTTACTTCCACTTTAACCTCCCAGAGCCACAAACAGGGGTCGAACCCGTGACCTATTGATTACAAATCAATTGCTCTACCAACTGAGCTATTGTGGCGATGTAGGACTGGGGTTTGACCCCCAGACCATTGTAGTTAACCGCTAGTCGTTGTTACGAACTTCTAGAACCTGCTTACGCAAAGTCTTCAACTCGTTAACAGCGAACTGGGCTGTCTTGCGAACACGGGTGCCTGCTGCCTTATTTCCGGCGTCAGTCTTCTCTGCATCAGCAACAGCCTGTGTAAGCTGGTCTACTACATTTTGTAGTGTATTAGTAACATTTGACATATCTTACTCCTTTTTTAATTTGTCAATCAAATAATCCAGATACCATCTGGCTTTCTTCAAATCACCAAGGCGATCACCTTTGTGTTTTGATCTCGTAACGTATTTTACCACGTTTCCTTCAATAAAGTCAAGCCCCCAATCCCAGATAGCATCGATTGCTTCAATTTTACCTGAGTTATAATGTGCTGGGTGATTGACTCGTTCTCCCAATTTTTGTAATTGGTAGTTCGATTCTCTTAGTTCTGCTGTAGTTCCTTTCTTTGCGTCATGTATAGGCGTATCAAATGGATCTACTTCAGGGTTCTGTTTGTATTTCTTTATAATCATAATATTATTATACCTGAAATAACCTGCTTTTTAAGCCCTAAACGCCATGGGCGATGAGTCCAACCCACATAACCACAAGTGTTACAGCCGTAAGGCAGGAATAAAAAATCTTATTTGCCTTTTTTTCGTTTTGTTGATCGTTTACGAACATTTTTCTTTCTCTCCTTTTCATGTAATGCCTCAAGGGCGTCTACCATTGCCATAATCAAATCTCGACAAAATGTCTTGTTTCTTTGAGAGGGAGATTCTTGTTTGCGAACCTTCTCTACTTTTTCAAACAAATCATCTTGAAACTTTATTTTTAGTTCTTTCATTTCCACGGCTCTTTAGATAATGCGATAAGACCTTCGTTTTCTAGAAGGGAACGTTCAACAACCAACGCACCTGTGAGATGTTTGTTGGTAATACTATAATTGGTCCTAGTCCTTTCCACGACTGTTGTAACAAATTCCCACTGGGAATTTTGGAAACGATAAAGTTTGTCACCAACATTAAAATTATCAATATTATACATTCTTCCCTCTCATTTTAGTGGTACTCCCGAGGGGAATCGAACCCCTGCCACCGGAGTGAAAATCCGGTATTCTGACCGTTAAACTACGGGAGCGATTTTTTGGTACGGAAGGTGGGACTTGAACCCACTATCTCAGCTTTATAAGAACTGTGCATTTACCCGTTATGCTACTCCCGCTTGGAAATAGTGGTTAGTCTTTTACTTTCTAACCACACTAGTTATTATTGTGGCACCCCCGACAGGAGTCGAACCTGTGACCTACGGATTAGAAGTCCGTTGCTACTATCCATCTGAGCTACGGAGGCTTATACTATGAATAATACCAGAAAATGTACATCGTGTCAAGTAGAAATGCTTGCTACCAAAGATAATTTTTACACAAAAGGTAAGCGATTGCAAGCTCAATGTAAATCCTGTTTTAATAAATACTGTGTTCAAAGATGGCGCAAACGAAAACAAGACACTGTTGAGCGTATGGGGGGTGCCTGTCACGATTGTGGAGGCGAGTTCCACCCTGCTGTTTTTGACTTCCATCATCTCGTCCCAAGTGAAAAAGAGTTTTCTTGGACAAAAATGAGGTTAGTGTCTGAAGCGAAGCTCAATCAGGAACTAGCAAAGTGTGTTATGCTATGTGCCAACTGTCATCGCTTGCGCCACATTGACTAAATCTTTTCTTTTTGTTTTTGTATCCTCTCACTAATAAAGGTGGCTAAGTCTCTTTGACAAGCGTCTGTAGAAAGATTAGCTTGTGGCATTTTCTTTGCGTACTCTTTGATGAGACCTTGAATAAAAAATTTGTTATTGTGGTATTCTACCATTTTTTTCCTTGTTCCGGTACGAGCGGAGGGACTCGAACCCTCAAGCCAATACAGGCGACAGATTTTAAGTCTGTTGTGTATACCGATTCCACCACGCTCGCAATGTATTAGGTCAAGCAATAATGCAAAAACATTACCGCACAAACGGCAAACGTGGCAGCAACTAAAGCATCAATAATGTTGTGCTTCATTTTGACTCCTTTCTTTTTTTTCGTAATGGTATTCCCAAATACCGTAAATTCCAACGCAAACATAAAGATACAAGAAATAGAATGCTGTTCCCATCTTTTCCCCCTGCTTTGTGTATACAGTATAAGCGATTTGAGACCCTGTGTCAAGGTTTTTTATTAGATTATGTGAGTTTTTTTTAAACTATTTCGTCAACCAAGCCCCATTTTACGCATTTCGCAGAGTCGAGCCAGAGGTCGTGCTTTAAAATCTCGTTCAATTCTTTCTTCGGGATTGTGCAATGTTCTTTGTAGATCTCTTTAATGCGTGCCATAAGCAAATCAAGGTTTTCCATTTCATCTTTAAACTCTTCATACTTGCCCCACATCATTGATGATAGCTGATGAATAAGCATAAAAGAGTTTCTATGAATAAACCTTTTGTCGGCTACTACTGAAATAATTGTAGCAGCGGAAGCGGCAGCACCGTCAATATAGGAATGAACGGGCGTGCCGAGAGACATGATAGTGTCAACCGTTGAGAAACCAGCAAAAATGCTTCCTCCATAAGAGTTGATGTATAACTTGATTGGAACTTGTACTCCATACTTCACCTTTACGACCTGAAGGTCTTTATCCATTTGACGCAGTGCTTTATTCAAACACTTCGCGTTTTCCTCGTTAACTTCCCCATAAAACATAATCACGTTATCGTGGGACTCGACAGAACGAGTGTCGGCACCACCACCACCGCCCAAAAGAATAATTTGGGGTTGTGGTTCAGGGGAATTTAATTCTTCTTCTTTCGCTTTCTGACTATCTTTGTCAGCCCAATAATATCTCATTCAGCTTGTTTCCTCGCGTATAACGCAAAAGTTGAGGCACCTTTTAACCCGTGCCTCCCTGCGGTCGTCTTGTAGCCGTATTGATGATGGAAATCACCTCCTTTTTCGGATAAATTTACAAGACTAAGGAGTTTTTTGTTTCAAAATATCAAACTCAAGGTCATAAATTGCGGCGATCTTCCATTCTTCGCCTGTTCTTTCAAACAAACATTGTTTTTCTACATAAGCCCAAGACGCCACGGACGAGAAATCAGGGTGCGCCAAATTAAACATTTTTGTTTCGCTGGTCTTTGGACAAAAGAAAGCAATTTGGAAATTTACCATTTTTACTCCTTATAGTATCTAGTGGATGACCCGTGAAAGTCTTTCAGTATTATACAGGATCTCATAAACGCCGACAACTCTCCAACCGAGTCCGCCCAATTCTACAAGCTCACGGACGGATTCTTGAGCGTAAACATACGCTTCATCAAATCCTCGTTCCTCAAAGTTGTGATCATACACCTTATCGGTGTTTTCATTTTTATAATGTGCTTTATATTTAATCATTTTTTTCCTTAAATTGTTTCTGGTGATTCTGAAAAGTGAATCTTTCTAACTGTTGACATTGGATCTAGTTTCAGGTTTGAATCAATGTGACCCATAAAATCAAATTTGTCTCGGCATTTCACAATTTGCCCGTCTTTCCAGTAGTGCCAAGACTTTACTTCGTCAAGAATGTCCATCTTATTTACTACAAGGTGTGTGACACCATTGATTCTTGCTGCATCCCTAACTAAATTAATGTTTGTCCAATTGACTTGACGTGGGCGACCGGTTGTTGCTCCGTATTCTTTGCCTATTTGGCGAATTGTTGAAAAGATAGGATTGTTCAACTCAAACTTTTTTGTTCCAACGTATGTCTCGTATCCTTTCATCACTCCCCAGACTTCGTTGACTGCCCAGTGAGGAATGCCGTTTAGAAGAGCACCTGCTGTTGTGCAGTGAGATGAAGTAACAAAAGGGTAGTCTCCCCAGTCGATATCCAAACCAAAGCCTTGTGCGCCCTCACAGAGAACATAATTTTTTGGATTTTTGAATTCTTCGACCAAATCAATCAAATAAGGCTGAAGTGCTGGAATATCTTGCGCTAGGAAGCCGTCTCTCGCGTACTTATCACGATAAGCAGGACCATTACCACGCTTTGTTGTGCCAATCTTAGTATCTTTGCCATCTTCTTCAAGATGTTCGGCTGTAATCACATGACAGTTTTTTGCAATGTAAATCAACCCCTTGGTATCAATTCCACCGGCTTCTAATTCTTCAATCTCTTTAAAAAATTGGGTTGGGTTTACAACGCAACCTGAACCAATAATACTTTTGATTCCAAAGAAAACACCACTTGGAATGTGGTGAGTGACGAATTTTTTTCCTTCGTGGAAAATAGTGTGACCGGCATTGCAACCGCCATTGTATCTGAGAACATGAGTGTAATTTCTGTTTTTGGCAAGGTAGTGCGTAACTTTGCCTTTACCGCAATCTCCATACTGGAGATCTACAACAATGTCTGCTTTCATAGATTTTCCTTGAGTGTGTTATATAATGTGATCCACAGGATTAACACAGAAAGAAATAAAATAAAGAAAAGTTATTCTGTGAATCAATTTAATTGATCATATTATAATATTCATTATACCGGAATTTTCTGAAATGTAAAGTCTTATTTCTAAAAAATTTAGATAGACGATGAATAAGCAACATTAGCACCTTTTAAGGTTTGAACTCCCTTTGCTCCCTTTGAAAAAGGTGCAAAGTCTGTTTTTCTCAAGTATCCGTATTGTGCATTTTTAAAACTATTGATTGTAAAGTCTGTATTTACATCAGGGAATTGATTTGGACCTACAGATTGGACTACGTTGGAAACTGTCGCAGTAGCATGTGGTGTGTTTGTTCCAGTGCCAAGGTTAGTCAAACTTGTGAAACCTATAATAAGTGTTGTTCCATCTGGACCCCAAGTATTAATACCAGTAATATCAAAATCTTTTGCCTCAACATCTTCTGCATCCCAGGTAACTGTTACAGGTAATCCAGAATAATCTGTTCCTTGAACAGCAGTACCACCGACTTGATCAATAGTAGCAGCACAAGCATAACTATCTCCAGTTTCTTCACCTTGACTTCCCGATCTCTCAACAGATACACTAAAAGTAGTTGATACTCCAGAACCCGGTTGACCGATAGTTCCGGCTCCAGCACTAAAGTTTACATTACCAGTAATGGCTGAGTTCAGCGGAGCGGCAGTTTTAAATGGGTGGCTCGCCGCTAATGAACCAGTAAGACCCCACTTGTGAGCTAAATACCCTTCAACCCTTTGACGTTCATCGGTTGAAAAGCCACTACCAGTGAGCATGATCATTTCAGCAAGGATAAATTCTATTCCTCGACCACCGCCACCAATCTCTTCACCAATCCAGAATTGCATATCC
>TARA_R110002012_G_scaffold82942_2_pt1 | contig 25963 bp, 22 predicted proteins | sample TARA_R110002012 | Tara Oceans TARA_R110002012 (sample SAMEA4396515) | marine metagenome | biome: Westerlies Biome; feature: [DCM] deep chlorophyll maximum layer (ENVO:01000326); material: water (ENVO:00002006), including particulate matter (ENVO:01000060) such as... | depth 40 m | reverse complement strand
GGCACGCGGCTGAAGGACAGCGCGAAATTTCCGCTCCAGGCGTAGTCGATCTTCACGCCTTTCAGCTGTGGGAACACCTTGTTCATGTTCGGCAGCAGCTTGGCCCTGATATCGTGCGGGTCCGTGCCGCCATAGACCGTGCCGCCACCGAACAGCATGCGCTTGTCGGCGGAGAGGCGGAAATAGTCGAGAATGTAGCGCACATCCTCGACACAGACGTCGGTCGGGATCAGACCCGCCGCCCGCTCCTCGCCCAGCGGTTCGGTCGCCATCACCTGGGTTGAGACCGGCATGACCCGCGCCGTCAGCGTGGGCACCACATGGCCGAGATAGGCATTGCCGCACAGCACCAGCGTTGTGCAGGTGATTGAGCCATCCGGTGTTTTCACGACCGGCTTCGCGGCCTCGGTATCAACATGCACGGCGGGCGTCTGCTCATAGATCACCCCGCCCAGTTTCTCGAACGCGGCGGCCTCGCCGAGCGCCAGATTAAGCGGATGCATGTGACCGCCGGAATGATCGATCACGCCGCCTGCATAAACGTCCGAGTTCACATGTTTGCGGAGCTGCTCCCTGTCGAGCATTTCCTGGTTGTTGATGCCGTAGCCCTGCCAGAGCTTCAGCCGCTCCTCCAGCTCACGCATATGCGCGCCGGTATAGGCGGTGAAGACGTTGCCCTCTTTCAGGTCGCACTGGATGTCGTAGGTCTTGATGCGCTCGCGGATAATCTCGCCGCCTTCCTGCACCAGCCCGGCAACGAAATTGGCGGTATCCGCGCCATAGCGCTTCCTGATGGTCTGCAGGCTGGCATTCAGGCCATTGACGATCTGCCCGCCATTGCGTCCCGACGCCCCCCAGCCGACCCGGGCAGCCTCGATGATCGCGACCTTGTGGCCCTTCTCGGCCAGATGCAGCGCCGTCGAGAGACCGCTATATCCCGCGCCCACGACAAGAACATCGACCGTGACCTCACCCTTCAGAGACGGGCGCTCCGGCGACGGATTGGCACTGGCGGCGTAATAGCTGCCGGTATGCGCCGTCACGCCATGGAAAATCTTCTCCGGGCGGCTCATCACACGACCTCCAGATACGTGTCATATTCGAAATCGGTCACCTGGCGGGCGAAGCGTTTCAGCTCCTGCATCTTGCTTTCGACCAGCATGGTCTGCAGCCGTTTCGAATAGACTTTCCGGACATTGCGGCCGCGCCGGAAGGCCTCGATCGCGGTGGCCCAGTCGAGCGGCAGGTGATCCAGCTTCATGCTGTAGGCATCGCCGCTGATCGGCTCCTCCGGCTCCATCTCGCCCTCGATACCGATGAAGGCCCCGCCGAGAATGCTGGCCAGCACCAGATAGGGGTTCGTGTCCGCACCCGCGACGCGATGCTCGATCCGGCGCGCCTTGGGGCTGCCTCCCGGAATACGGATGGCGGCGGTGCGGTTCTCATAGCCCCAGGCAACGCTGGTCGGCGCATGGGCGCCCGGCAGCAGGCGGCGGTAAGAGTTCTCGTGCGGGGCGAAGACCAGCGTGTTTTCCTGCATGGTCGCCAGCAGGCCCGCGACAGCGTTCCGCATCAGCGGCGCACCCTCGTCTGTACCATCGTCGAACAGGTTCTCGCCCGCCTCGTTTTCCAGCGAGAAATGGACATGCAACCCACTGCCCGCGCGCTCACCGTAGGGCTTCGCCATGAAGGTTGCGGCAAGGCCGTGCTTGCGGGCAATACCCCGGACCAGACGCTTGAAAAGCACCGCGTCATCGGCCGCCTTCAGCGCGTCGGCCACATGCACCATGTTGATCTCGAACTGGCCGGCGCCATTCTCGGAAATGGCGGCGTCCGCCGGGATGCCCTGCTCGGCGCAGGCATCATAGACATCGTCCAGAAACTCGTCGAAATGCTCAAGCTCGTCCAGCGACAGCGCACCATCGGAATCCAGCCGCTTGTCCGTGATCGGCGAGCGCGGCGGCTCCGGCTGCGTGCCGCTCGGGTCATAGAGATAGAATTCCATCTCTGTCGCGACCACCGGGGTCAGGCCCCGCTCCCTGTAGCGTTCGACGACCTCGGCCAGCGCCCGGCGCGGATCGCCAGAGAACGGCTTGCCATCCTCCTCGCGCATCCACAGCATGGCGAGCGCGGAGGGCCGGTTGGTCCAGTTGATCAGAACGATCGGGCGCCCGGTGAAATCGCAAATCCCGTCGGAATCGCCGGTCTCGAAAACAAGCTCGCTGCCCTCGATATCCTCACCCCAGACATCGACGCTGAGGGTAGAAAGCGGCATGCGCAGCCCGCCTCCGAGGATTTTCACCGCCTGCTCAATGGGCAGGCGCTTGCCGCGCATCGTGCCGTTCAGGTCACAAACGCAGGCGAAGACGGCTTCGATTTCGGGATTTTCCAGCAGCAAGCTGTTCAGATTGTCGACAGACACGATTGGGCCTCTCTCAGGCGCATGAAAATCAATGCGGGATACCCATGATTTGCAGCGCCTTTTCGGATTCTGTCAAATCCAATATGTGTGCGCTGAGAAGCTCCTGCGGAAAATCGAGCCGGAAACATCTTCTACGGCCGCCGCAAGCTCCAGACGCGCAGGTCGACGCCCAATTTCACTGCCGCCAGAACAACCAGAGTGCAAAGCGCGACCTTCGACATTGTCTCCATTGTCCCTTCGATCAGAAGGGCATGCACCACGCTGCACAGGACGATCACAGCCGCAAGAGCCGTATGGCAGAGCCGCCACGTGCGCGGCCGCAACCGAAGCCGCCGCCGGAGCATAGCCAGCGCCGCCGTTGCGATGACGGCCCACATGGCGATCACGCCCCAATCCGAAAAGGGGGTCGGCGATGCGAAAAGAAGTGCGTCCACCACATCCGGGGGGCTGGTGATCCAGAGGCCGGCGACGTGGAGCGTCACCGCCATGACAAGAGCCCCACCGATGATACGGTGCACCCGCCGTCCGCGCAGGCCAGACAGGCCCGGCAGATATCCGCCAATCAGCAAAGGCTGAAGCAGCAGGAAGATCATCGCGATAATGCCCGCGAACCCGGCCGCTATGTAGACCGGATCGCGCCACGCATGCAGCGGACTTGCCGCCGCCGCGGCGATGGGCACTGTAATGACGATGGCGAGAACGGCCCAGCTCAGGGTTTTGCGGGCCGGGCTCATTCCCTTTTGAGGCTTCCCGCTCAAGCCGGCTTAAGGACAAAATCAGCGCGCAGGCTGGTATCCTTTGAACTCTTCATGACCGGGCGTAGGAAGACGGTTTCGAATTCGTCGCTGTCATAGGCGAGATGCCCGTGCGGCTGGCCAAAGGTCGGAACGATCTGCGGCATCTCCAGCCGGAACTCCCCGTTCTCGTCGGTAAGCGTGGCGCCATGGCTGTGCGGATCGCTCTCATACCCTTCGGTCGTGTGTGCCCAGATCTGGATACGCTGGCCCGGAAGCGGAGCGCCATCGCCCGCCCGGCGGACGGTTCCCGTCATCCAGAAGCCCCCGCCCCCAATCCGGTCCACGACCGGCGCATTGGGAATATAATTATTGGAGCCACCACGCATCGAGGGGGTCGGCGCCACCTCCTGTGCCCAAGCGGGGGCAAGGAGGCCGGAAACCCAGGTTGCCGCGACAGCGCCGCCAGCGACGAGCACGGCTCGGCGGGTGAACAGATCAACGGACATGCGAAATCCTCCCATTGGGCGTCATGAGAACCGCCGGTCCATGGCGCTCATGCGGACCTCTTTGATTTAGGAAGTGTGGAGCACGCGATAACCTGCACTCACGGCTTCGTGATACGGACGCCCGGCAGGATCGCTCCCTCCAGCATGCACGACGATCCGTTGACAGCGCTTACGACCTGCCTGCCGCTGCCATGATTGAGGGAGCCGGGAACAAGATTGTCACGACCGTACCACGGTCCGGCTCACTCGAAATCGACAGCTCACCGCCGTGCAGGTCCAGATAACGCTGAACCAGAGAGAGCCCCAGACCGGTGCCTTCGTGCATCCGCGCATATCCTGTATCAAGCTGCTCGAAAGGTTGCAGGGCCTGGGTGATCTGGTCCGGCTCCATTCCGACACCCTCGTCATGTATCGCCATTCCAGCACGACCATCGGCGGTCATCACGTACCGAACCCTGACCGTGCCGCCCCGGTTCGAAAATTTGACGGCATTGCCGACCAGGTTAAGGAGGATCTGGCTAAGCAGCCGCTTGTCAGCAAAAAGACCTGGCGCATCCACAGGGGTCTCGTTGACCAGAGCGATACCTGACGCATCGGCTTTCTGCTGGAGAAGGCGGAAGGACCCCTCGGCGATAGCCCAGGGTGAGACCTCTTCCGGAGACACATCCACCTGTCCGATCTCGACCTTGGAGAGATCGAGAATATCATTGATAACCGACAGCAGGTGCTGGCCACTCTGCTGGATATCTTCGGCGTAACCAACATAACGGTCACTCAGGGGACCGAAGGACTTCTTTGTCAGCAAGCTGGAAAAGCCGATCACCGCATTGAGCGGCGTCCTCAGCTCGTGGCTCATATTAGCAAGGAACAGGGTCTTCGCCTGATTGGCCATCTCCGCCGCAAACTTTGCGGAACGGAGTTCTTCCGTCACCCGGTTGCGCTCCGTAACATCGGTATATGTCGTAACGAACCCGCCATTCGGAAGCGGCCGCCCGGATACTTCCAGAACCGTGCCATTTGGACGGACGCGCTCAAAATCACGTGGCTCAAGCCGGCTGGCTTCCGCCACTCGTTCAGCGATCAACTTATCGATTTCACCCGGCCCGTATTCGCCACGCTCGGCATTGAAGCGCACGAACGTCTCAAGTGAATCACCAGGCGCGAACCGTCCTTCCGGAAGATCAAGAAGTTCCAGAAAATGCTGATTGAAGGCCACCGCAGTGAAGTTGGCATCAAACACGCTGATGCCCTGGGCCATGTGATGGAAGGTCGCCTCCAGAAGCACCTGCTTCTCTGCCACTTCGCGCTGGGCTGCGACCGCTTCCGCAATATCGGAGCCAGTGCCGCGATATCCGATGAAGCAGCCGTTCGCGTCGAACACCGGTTTGCCGTTAATCCGGAAGTGCCGGTCCTTGCCATCCGGCCCCCGAAATACAAACTCGAAGCCACGGAACGGCCTGTGCATGGCCAGATCATCGAGATGACGCTGCCAATGCTCGTCGCTTTCCGAGAGTGCAAACTCCGTGCGCTTCCGGCCCAGAAATTCCGCCGTCGAAAGCCCGACAACATGCTCGAACCGCTGCGACAGAAAAGTATAGCGATGGTCTGCATCCGTCTCCCAAACCCAATCGGCGGCGACCTCGACAATGTCCGCCAACCGGGATTCGCGATCTCGTATCGTATCGCGCGCGGCTTTCAGCCGGCGTCCGATCACAATGCCGAGCACCCAGATCAAGACCGTCAGCAGCAGCCCCAGCGCCACCAGTCCCCATAACAGATAAGAGGAAAGCAAGCGGGCCGTGGAGCCCAGCTGTAGCGAGAAGGTCTCCTCCAGCCGGATCAGGTCCGCGTCGATCCGCTCGATATTGCGAACCACCTCACGGCGGGCATCAAGGTTTTCGGGTTCGGTCAGGATGAGATGCCGCAGCCGGTCCGCCTGCGCATCGATCTGTTTGACCCGCTCGTCTGCCAGGGCCCAGGTCTCGAGCACCGGACTGAACAGTGGCGTTTCCTTAAAGACTCGATACAGCCATGCCAGCCCCGCCACATCATCCGGATGATTATTTCCCTGAATGAGAAAGGGATAGCTGTTCTGGATCGGCATGTCCTCGGCGTCGAGCGCCTCCCGTGCCACTCCGGTGCTTAAGGTTGGGTGAATACGGTTGCGGTATACTTCATAATCACGTTCCTCTCCGGTCCGTGCGAACCGGTACAGGGCCGTTATCGCGCTCAGGTGTCCCTTCGAATAATAGGTGGCGCCATTGCTATACCCACGAATGATATCGACGGTCACAATCCCGGCGGTACCGGCAGCGATGGTCACGGCGATAACGATCGTCATCACCGTCAAAAACAGCACCACGGGGCGAAGCACAACTCGGGACATATTACGGCGCTCTTGTTCTCGGGTAGGTGGCAATCCTACAAAGATGTGGTTAGCAATGAATTAAAACCCACCTGTTCATTTTTGATTCATATCAAATTTTTGAAACCCGCCGGTCACGCGAAAACATCAAGAAACCGGAACATTTTCAGGCCAGCCCGCGCCGCGATCCCGGACGAGCGCTGTCACCGTGCTGCTTGATATTTGAATTCTTCGGGATTTCCCCGTACCTATGCAGGTCGGCCCGGCAAAGCCCTCTCAAATCCCATACCTGAACGGTGCGGAGCGAGGGTTCGGGTGAAGCAAAGCGAAATTTGCGCGATATTGGTCTATTAAGCTTCCCCGAAGCCAAGATGCGTTGGCATTAGTCAGAGAGCACTGGCTATCCAGTTATAAAAGAAAGAATAGTTTTCAATCATGAAGCTCCGCCGCTGGCAGCAAAGTGTTATCGACGACTTCCAGTCCATACGTGACAGCTACAAACGATTTGTTCTCAAGGCTCCGACCGGGGCCGGGAAAACCGTTCTTGCACGGGAAATCATTGATCGTTTTTACGAAGGCAAGAACGTCCTCATTCTCTGTCACCGGCTGGTTTTGCTGGATCAGCTTCAAGCGGCGCTGACGAAAGGGCGACGCGTCAAGACGCTGAAAGTTTCCGATAAAGGGGAGGCTTTCACGGATTACGATGTCCTGCTCTCCACCAGCATGCGCGCGCGGGAAGTACTCGAAGACGCGATTCCGAAAGCCGATCTGATCATTGTGGACGAGGCTCACCGCGTCTCGCCGAACGGCAGCGGCTACAAGCGCATCATTGATCTGTTTCGTGAGAAGGGTAAAGCCGGCGCTCACTTCATGGGCCTGACGGCATCACCCGAGCGGCGGACCGGTGACCAGCGAGACCAGCTGAGCGCGGCTTTTGACGCCATTATCGATTGTGCCGATATTCGGGACCTGATTGCCGAAGGCATTCTGGTGCAACCGAGATACCGGCCGCATTTCGTTCACGATCTCAATCTGGATGGTATCGAAGTCAGTTCCGGCGAGTATCCGGTATCCCGGCTGACGGATGAAATCATCCGCTCGTCGATGCTCGATTATGCCACCCAGGCCTACATGGAGGAGCGGGAGAACATTCATCCGCTTCCTATATCAGCCTGGTTTTGCCCGGACATAAAGGTCGCCGAATTTACCGAAGAACGGCTTCGGAGCATCGGCATCAAGACCGCGATTATAACCGCGGGCACGGCCCTGGGAGAGCGGCGGCGCATCCTGGCCGCGCATGACAAGGGAGAAATCGAGGCCCTGATCTCTGTCGGCGTGCTGATCGAGGGATGGGATAATCCCGAGTGTAATATCATCGTTCATATGCGCCCGACGCTCTCAAAGGTCCTGTGGGGACAGTCGATCGGACGCGGGCTGCGTTCGTCCCCAAACAAGACCGAATGTATCGTCATCGATGTCAGCTCGAACTGGACGACCTTTGGTCCGGTCGAGAACCTGAAATGGACTCTCTGGAGCCCTCCCCGCTCGTTCCTGCAGTTCCAGAACCGGTTCAACTGGATTGGCCAGCAGCAGGATGACGAGGACAATCCAGAGACCTATCTGCTGTGCAAAAACGAAACGGCACAGGGGAAATCATGTTCCCACATCTACAAGAAAGGCCAGTTCGAGGGCGACACCTGCCCTGCCTGCAACAAGTATGCGGCCGTCGATATCTATAAAGCGCAAAAACTGGATTTAACGCTCAACGACAACAAGTTGCATCGCATTTTCTTCTCCAAGGTGCCGGAAATTTTCGCCAGTCTGAACACCTCGATCTGGGGGACGCTCGAGAGCAGCGCATGGCGCACGGCGAATGAAAAGGAGATGGTTTATCTCGTCTTTTGCCTGGCCTTCGTGAAGTCATCCCCCGACGTTGCCAGCACTGAAGGGCTCTATTGGGAAGACACGCTCAGGACAGAAGCGGAAATACGGCGCGAGCTGATCGACAACAAGCGCTTTGTCGCCAAAAAAATGGAGTTCGAGCTCGGCTGGCTGGCCGATGGTCTGGATACCCGCCGCCATGTGCGCACGCTGCAAGCCGACTATGGCGTCTCGATCATGGGGCCATTGCTGAGCGACCTCTCCCGCACCGAATGCGAGGCAAAATATCAGCGTGCCATCAAGATAACGGAACGGATTGTCACTCTGGGATGTTCGCCCAAGGACGACCTGCCATATTTTGTAGCCTAGCCTGCCGCCTTGCTGGCCGGAACGGTTCTGACAGAGCCGTTCCGTTTCGCGGCCGAGACCCGCATCATGATCGATTGCCCTAGCTGTTTTTCAGCTCCACCATGTAAGGCTAGCGTGGTTCGTCCAGGGATACGTTGTATTTTTTGAGGATCATTTTTTCTTGTTCCCCCTTGATCAACAAGCGCCCCTCATCCCAGATCCTTATGAGCTGCTGTCTTTTGGCATCGGGTATTCTTTTTGAGAAGATCGGCCGCTCGACCAATTTCTTCTCCAGACCGGGATGCGTGACCTGCAACTCGTCATGCAAATCCAACCGGTTTAAAACATGCTGAAGCACAAGCTCGTTGTCGGCGTACAGATCCACCCTGTCTTCGACGATCATGCGCAGAATACGGTCAATCACATCGTCGTATCCGGCAACCACTTCAACGAAGTCCGCGTTTTTCGGATCATCGATGTAATACTGGTAAGCCATGCTCATTGAGCTGTAATCCCAACCGGGACCGGTTCCGACACGCTTGCCTATCACGGACTGGATACCGTGATAGCGCCAGGGATCGCCGCGCCTGACGACAAAGGCTGTTGTGTAGGCAAATGTCGGCTCATTGCCATAGACAAAGTCGTTCTCCGTGTTCACGGAGCCGACATATTCGGGCAAAATATCGCAAAGACCGTCAGAGACCATAGCCAGCCCGCGCGCCAGAGGGACTTCGAAAAACTCCAGCTCATAGCCTTGCGCGGTATAAATTTGCTCAAGCATATCGATGACAACGCCTCGCGCGGACGATCCGTTCGACGGGAAGATCGTCAGCGGCGGCCATTGGTCGTAGCAAACCTTTAATGTCTCCGCATGACCAGCTCTGCCCGTGCCCAGCCCCACGATCAGCAGCGCCAGAAAAAACAGCCGTTTCAGAATCTTAAATCTGGACACGATCACGCCCCTTGTTTTTTGCCTCATACAGTTTCAAGTCGGCGCGTTTCAACAGCTCATCCACTGAAATATCTCTTGGCTCGGATGACGCAACACCGAGGCTGATAGTGTATGTGATTGTTTCTCCATCAACATCCAGGACGGAAGCTCCGACGGCCTTGCGTATGTCATCCGCAAGCCGGAAGGCTTCATCCGATTCCGTATCGGGTAGAAATATGGCAAACTCTTCCCCCCCGATTCTCCCGAAAAGATCCGGCTTTCTCAACAATTCCTCGGTCAAATGTGCAAAATGAACGAGCACCTTGTCGCCGACGAAGTGGCCATGTGTGTCATTGATGATTTTGAAACGATCGATATCCATCAAAATAAACGACGCAGGCGCCCCTCTGCGCTGAGAGCCAATCAGCAAAGGATGCGCATAATCATAAAAACTTCCGCGATTCAGAATGCCTGTCAGGGAATCTTTTGCTGCCAGATTTTTTAAGTTCTCATTAGCAACAAGCAATTCTTCCGTTCTTTTTGTAACGGCATCTTCCAGCCAGTTTCTTTTTTCTTTTTCATCTTCCAGCAATTTTTCCTGATGCCGCTCTATATCAGAAAACATTACATTCATATGATCTTGAAGCTGTTTGAGTTCATTATTTTCAACGACAGGAAGATTTATCCTCCGGCCCGTTTTCCGGTTCATTCTGAGATCATCAACCTGCGATATCAATTCAGTCAAAGGAACAGACAGAAATCTGTCAAAAGCCCATATAAAAGAAAAAAACAAGATCGATATATTTATCACAGAGGCAAAAAATATAAGAATAAAATTGAATAATATTCTATCGAACACAACATCAGAAGATGAATATATTTTTAACGACCCTAAATTAGTTTTTATTTCGTTTTTATACCATATCAAATCATAAGATGTACTAAAAACAGATAATGGAACAGATGATATATTATAAGATTTTTTAGATACCACGACTTCAGAACGCTGATTCAAAATGTCGATGCCTTCGACGATAGGCATCTCGAGAAGTCCTGATGTAAGTGTTTCAACCTGTTTTTCATTGTATTGCCAAAGACTGGTTGAGACAGGAGCACTGACAGTGCGGGCCAATTGCTCCAGCTCATTCAATATTGAATCTTTGGTTTTTACATACTCGGCCAGAAATTGAGCACCCGTTATCAATAATGTAACAGCTAAATAAATAGAAAAAATAACGCGTAATAATTGTTGAGACAGATTGTTCGGGCGAAAAAATCTAAACCGCATCACTTATTCCGTTTAAACACCAGGATTGCCGTGGATTAGCATAACCTCAACGAAATAAATTTCAGTTAATACGCATCAAGAATACAAATTTCAAAACCGATACCCGCACAGCACACGGCACCCTCGAAAACATATTATTATTTTTCTATATTATCGATCATGCTGCCGAAATGCGAAGCTGACATGGCCGGACTATCAAAAAAGAACGCCACCCTCGACCCGCCTTTCTTGTGTCCAGCTTACTGTGAGCAAACAAAAGCTCGTGCGCTGGCTGCTTGCGCCCCTCTCTGCTCCTACGGGATTTCAGAACAGTGTGGTCAACACTGCGACGCCCCTGGCGAGGCACAAGCCAGTGAAAGCGCTGAAACAGCGCCTCGCGTTCAGCAAAGCGAGTAGTTTTTCAGGCACCTTAACGCGGGGGAAATGGTAGCGGAGGAGGGACTTGAACCCCCGACACGCGGATTATGATTCCGCGTATCGACCATAACCTCCAACAATGCTCAAAATTTTTCTATATAGTTTTCAATGATATAAGCATTATACTATCTTGAAGCTTGTTGGCAAATATCGTACATTATTGTCCCTGAGTGTCCCCAAATTGTCCCCAGAAAATGGGTCGTGGGTATCATGGCAACCATCGAAAAACGCACACGAAAAGACGGCTCTGTCTATCGGGTCATGGTGCGCATCAAGGGCATGCCGCCCGTCCAAAAGTCCTTTCGGCGGAAAACGGACGCCCAACTGTGGGCGCAGCAAACCGAAGCGGCGTTGCGCAGGGGCGAGCTTCAGAATGTCTTGAAGCCCTCCACGCGCCATACGCTGAGTGAAGCCATCGACCGCTACAAAGAGGAAATCCTGCCGCATAAATCGACAGGCACAATTCGATCAGAGACGGCACACCTCGCCTATTGGAAGGCCGAGCTTGGAGACTATGCCCCGGCCTATATTGACACCGAACTGGTCCGAAAAAAGCTCAAGGCACTCGCGAGCGAAAACCTCAACAAGCAGACTGACAGCGCGCCCAGGACGCGCAGCGTGCGCACGCTGAAATACTACCGACACACGTTGAGTATGGTGTTCAAGCACATGCGGAAATGGGGTTGGACCGCGTATAACCCCGTCGAAGACGTAGACGACGGCCCCAAGCTCAATAACGCAGTTGAGCGGTACCTAAGCACTGACGAGCGCGAGCGGCTGATCGAGACTGCCCGCAAAAGCCACAATACTGCCCTCTACCCTATCGTCATGCTGGCTCTGACGACCGGGGGCCGCAAAGGGGAGATATTGGGCCTGACGCTGGACTGCGTGGATGTTCAGCGGGCGGTGATTGTCTTCCGGAACACCAAGAACGGTGACACCCGAGCCTTGCCACTGGTCCCGCAGGTGCTCGACCTTGCGCGAGAGCAGGTCAAAGCCGCCGATGCGTTTTACGATGGCTTGCCGCGCCATCAAGCGCCCCGGTACTTGTTCCCGAACGCGTACGGTACCGCGCCGATTGAGATAAACCGTGCCTGGTACAAGGCTCTGAAGGACGCAGGCATTGAGAATTTCCGCTTCCATGACCTCAGGCACACGACGGCAAGCTACCTGGCCATGAATGGCGCCAGCCAATTGGATATTGCCGCCGTGCTTGGCCACCGGACGCTTCAGATGGTCAAGCGCTATGCGCATTTGTCCGAGGGACACACCAGAGGCGTGCTTGAAGATATGGCCGATAAAATCCGCCTTTGACCGTACTTACACGCCGGAAGGTCAAATCATACCCTCACCTCAGCGAGTGATTTTTCGATCATCCGAGCGGACTCTTCGCCAACGCCGTATTCGCGTGCAAGCGCAGGCCACTTTGCCACCGCGTCTTTTACGCGCTCGATGATTTCAGCAGCCTCTTGAGGTTTCACATCCGCCTTCTTGGCAAGCTCAGTCAGGTGCTTTCGGGTAATGTCGCGGCCATGGCCAAGCACGGAGGTTGAATGCTCCCCGCCCGGCCCTGATGCCCAGGTCAGATCATAAGCCGGGGCAAGCCGCCACGTCCCATCGCGTTCCATGATGTAGCTGAACTGCCGGGCATGATCGTCCCGGTTATGGGCGAGCACATTGAAGACCGCGAGGGTGAACATGGCCTGGCACTGTCGCTGGTCGCGCGTAACAGCGCGGGTCAGGAGAATAAGGTCCTTATAGTCCAGCGCCGGGATGCGGATGTCCGAATACAGCAACCCGCTTGCCGAATGAACATGAACGCGGCGGCGTCCCACGCGATCAAACCGCCGGGCGGCGAAGTAACGCTTGCCCGCCGCGCCTTCAAGCAAGCGGGTCTCCGGCATCTCAATTCCAGCGTCTTTCGCCATCACGGCGTAAGCCATTTCGATGGCGGCAATGTCTTCCGGATCACCATGGCCTTGGAACTTCACAAGGTAATGGGCGTAACCGTCCGGCACGTCGTCGGTGCCATGCACGGCATGCCCACCCTCCCCGACAGCGATCAGCGCCTTAGGGCGCGCGCCTCCAGGCGAGCCACCGACCTTCCCGAGAATGGAAAGAAGATCACCCACCTCCCCGTCCAAGACGCGCCTTGCGTCTTGCGCCAATTCATCAAGGTCAAGCTGGCCGTCCGGCGCCTTCCAAATCTCCGTTTCAGGCGCATAGCAAAGTGCGCCGATACCGCTTGCCCCGACGCACGCCAACCGATCAAGGGGCGTGAGCGTCGCCGGCCCAATCCCCAACTGGCGTGCACGCCGGTCGATCAGAAGCCGCCCCCAACCATCGGGCAGACTGTCATTGAACACACCGTGCAGCCCCTCAAAGACGCCGGTCTGATAGGGTTTTTGTAAGCCGGGAGCGACCTTGTGATGGACGGGCGAAAGCTCCAGTCCGGCCCTTTGGAAACCCTCATCGTATTCGAGATAGGCGATGCGGTCGCGGTAAGCCAAACGGCCCACTAGCTGGATATCGTCCGCGTCCCAATGGAGAGACACGCTGAGCGGCGTACCGGGGGCTATCTTCATTTAATGCGCCCCCGCTTACGTTTCTTTTTCGGCTCAAGTACATCATCGAGAGATTCAAACTTCGGCTCCAGGAGAAGCCCCTCCAGCGCCGCTTCGTCCTTCAATGCCACCGCCAGCTGAATGAATGAGACGAGCGCGATCTTGCCCGTTCGCTCAAACCTCTTAAGCGTCCCCAGGGCGACCCCGCTGCGCTCTGAAAGCCCTTCCAGCGTCAGCCCCTCACCGAGGCGTCGGTTCTTCAAGCGGAGCGCCAGCTCCAGCGCTATCTCGTCAGATGATAAAATTGCAAAGTTCATTATGATATCCACTAAACTCATAAATTCAATTTAGTAGATAATACCATATCCGTTAATTTCTCAAAACCAAAAAGCACCCTGACGGAACGACGGGTCACGTCATGAGAAAAAGCGATTGCACCATAATTACCTTAAGTAAAAAACTTAAATAAAAGAGAAGTATTTTCAATTTTACTAACTTTTTCAAGAAAAATCTAGATACTTACTCATAATTGATATAGTATTTTATTTCTTTATTATCTTTTTTCATTTTTCGGAGACCGCGATGACCATTGAAGGCTTCGTAGTTGGTACTTGTATTGCTTTGATTTACCTGGCCATATGGACTCTCAAAGATTGATTGCAGACACCCCTTCACAACAATATAGTGTAAGCCATGGAAGACGTATTCAATTGGATAGTCGCAAACGGCCTCACAGTGCTTGTGATAGGAATCGTGATAGCCACGTTCGTGAAAGTGAACACTCATAGCGCGAAACTCGGAAAACTTGACACAATCGAAAACGAGGTTCGCGGCGCAGGTGGACTCCTGAAGGCAGTTGGGGTTATTGAAAATGACCTTAAGCATTTGCAGAAAACCGCAACGAATATAGAAACAGACTATAAAGACTTGTCTAAACGCCTTATCGAGATGGGTTCGATGCTACAGGAAATAGACAAGCACATCCCAAGGAGAGTTGCGGCTCCAACTGCACCTCCAGCAGCGCCAAGACCGCAAAGCGCTCCGCCACCTCCCGAAAGGGACGAAGGTCAATCCGAAGGCGAAAGTTAATCACATCGCCCGAAGCAACCCGAGCCCCCCCTTAGCGTTTGAACCCCGCCAACGGCGGGGTTTTTAGTTTCACGGGGCATATGAATGCACTCCCCTCATGCGCGATTGATAGAAAGCATCCTCTACCATACAATATCAGCGCCCGTAATCCTGCGGGCTTTAGCGAAAGGACCAGTTATCCTTGGTTGATTTCAGGGAGCTTCGGACGGTCAAGCAATTGGCTGACGAAGCGCCATTTCTGACCCAGGGTAAGCTGCGCTGGTGGATATTTCATGCCGAGAAAAATGGCCTTAAGTGCGCCATGATAAAAGTTGACGGGCGGGTTTACATAGACCGCAATGCGTTCAACAAGTGGCTTGATTCCAAGCGCTGCGCGCCCTCTGCCGCGTAGGTGGTGGAAAGACTAACGAATATCGCTGCCAGATGCAGCGAGTACCGCCTAAGCGGATAAACCAAAGCAATTTCTGATCTGATTTTGCACGCCCCGCCGAAAGGCGGGGCTTTTTATGTGCCGGTAAGGCTGGGAGCTTTTGCGCGGCTTTGCGCGCGCTCTGCCCGCGCCTCTTCGAGCTTTCCAGTCCATTCACGCTTAAAGGCATCAAAATGCTCGATCACCTCGCCCTTTTTGTAAAACGGGCGCGGCAGCTCAACCAGCGCCGGTTTGTGATCACGAAAGAAGATGATGGCCTGGCCATTGTATTTCCCGCCCAGAAGCTCAGACACAGGCGCTATCTCCCTTCTGCCGCCCCACATATCGTCCCGCGTGCCAAGCCGCGCTGAGATGTATTGAGCCGTAGCCGAATCATTTGGGCTGAAAAACACTTCGGCGGCGCAGCCATTCATGATGGTCTGCCATTGAGGATAGACCTGCTGCAATTGAGCCAGGCTCTGCGTCACCATCCAGAGGCGAATGTTGTAGCTCCGCACGATGGGTGCGGATCGCTCAATAACCTCCATGTACCCGAGTTGGGGCAGCTCATCGAAAATGAACAGGAACGGTCGCCGCTCGATGCTGCGGTCGTCAGGCTGCTTGCCCGCGAAATCAATGACCTTCTTGAGTGTCCATCCAAGCAAGACACGCAAGACGGCGGCGTACTCACGAATTTTGTCCGGTGGGATGATCACAAATACGGTATCGAGCACACCACGCTCATATTGCGAGTATCCCTCGTCCCCGACGTATTTCTTCATGTGCCTTCCCACGCTGAGCTTGTCGTTCTTTTCCTTTTCGTCTTCCCGCTGCCGACACCGACGCAACATATTGACCGGATCAAACCCCGGTGTGGTGCGGGACGTAGCGTCCGTGATCTCGGGGCTGGCCCAGATTTCCATATGCGTCTTGGCGGTGAGAAAAATGCTGCCCAGTGGGCCACTTGAACCGCCGTCCATCGCACCCGTGACTTGGCGCAAAAGGTCATTGGCCGCGTCTTTCAGATTATCGTCATTGACCGACATGAGGTCATCGACAAGTGCCGCGTAGTCATCCGTTGAGAGCAAGCGAACCACCTGACGAAGAGTTTGCTGCTCTTGCGGCGCGCCACGTTTCAAATACCAGATAAGCCCGGTGATCAGGTTGGTCGCGGCTTTGTCCCAGAACGGGTTTCCCGATCTGTCAGGCACAACAAGGAGCGACGTCAGCGCCCGCGCATCCGTCCAGCTCTCGACAAAATCCAGTGGATTGAAACAGTCCGTATCATCCGACCAGGGCGCGAAACGATAGACGTCGCCATATTGGTGACGCATCCACGCCGTTTGGTCGTAGTTCTCGCCTTTAGGATCGAGGCAAATGACCGGGCCGTCATAGTTGGCGAGATTCGGTAGTATGTAATTTTGGTTCTTCCCCGCGCCGGGCGGCGCGATCATCATCAGGTGGCCTTCTCCGGTGAACTGCACCGTGTATGGGTGATCATCGTCGCCTTGGATGGTGCCTAAATCGAGTGCCCCGACATAGAACTTATCCAGCCAGAAAATTCGGCCTGTTTGATGCAACTCCTGGATTGACGACCACACCCCGTAAGAACCTTCTTCAAGCTCTTTTCGCTCTTCGGGTGAGAGCATAATCATGACGCCCTCCCGCAACACTTTTCTGGCGTCGTCAAGCTCAAGCCCCAAGAGAGCGTGAATGAATAAATTAATGGGCCAGCGTTTTGATAGGTCCGTGCTTCGGTCTCGCGCCTCCACAACCACCCAATAGGCGTGCTGAAGAGGTTCAGGCACCAGCTCCAGCAACTCAGGCTTGATGTAATCCATCTTCAGCGCCAATTGGCGCTTCATCCCCTGCAAATCATCCGGCATCGGCAGGGTTCGCGGATCAATAACCGGCCATGACGCGCCGGTCTCCAGATAGCCGATTTCAGGCGTGGGCTTTTCACCAACGAGACGCTGCCGCGCTTGGCTCAAGATCCAAACCAGACCGCAGCTTGCAACCGAAGCCGCGATGCCCCCGAAAAGGAAATGGCCGACACCATCAAGCGACATCGAGTCATCCACATAGTCAAGACTAATGGCGCCGCCGATGGCGAAGCTGAAAATGACAAGAAGAACGTAACCGCCCGCTGACATGCCTGAGCCTCCTCAACCGCTCCATGCATCTGCACAAACGGTATCGCAAGGCTCAGGCAATTACCACTGATTGTATTTCTCCCTCAATAGATCACCGATTTCCGGTGCGCTGCGCTCTTATTGGCTTGCCGCGCACAAAAAGTCGCCCCTCAACAAAATAACCGTAAAAATCAAGCAGATGACGCACCGCATTACTGACGCGTAAATCCGCCATTGAATTTGTAGTATTTGAAGTTGGAGAGAAACATTTGGTCGTTTGCGAACTTGATTTGACCAACCGCATCGCCTTTAGGCTGATTAGCGAGGAATAGTTCAAGCTCTAACTCTTCAGGTGTTTTGTCCAGAATCCTCCACTTTAAAGAATACCTGAACGCATCACCAACGAACGACGCTTCGCCGGTATTGTCGGGAGCCAGGGTGATGCTCTCCACCCATTCCGACTTCCACGTGCCGACAATCTTCTCAGCGGTCGAATCATTATCAATACATGCCGCTAAGACCAAAACCAACGCGCCAACAACACCAGCCTGAATGAAACGTTTCATCTTCATCCCCAATCAGAAAAAACACGGTCAAAAACGTTGCCGCCGGACAACACAGCGTCCGGCAATCGAGTGACAGAATGCCCAATTCGGTCACAGGCGAGGGTTGAATTGAGTATCATTGTAGGCGGGGATGAGAGATTGACCGACGAGGGAGATGAGACGTTCAAGCTGGAAGGACGTGGCCTAACAAACCTGGACCTGATCGACGCCAGAGGGCGCCGCAAGTACCTGAACGCCGCCGAGCGGCGCGCGTTTATCGCTGCCGCACGCAAGCGTGAGCATGAGGTTTTTATGCTGTGCTGGTTGCTGCATGACACCGGCTGTCGGCTCTCTGAAGCGTTGGCTCTCACGCCAGAGCGGATCGACCATGCGGGTCAAATGATCATCTTCGAAAGCCTGAAGAAGCGCCGCCGGGGGATTTACCGGGCAGTCCCGTGCTCACCGAAACTGATCAAGGCGCTCCGCGCCATGACGAGCGACAATGCCATGCCCATTTGGCCCTGGCATCGGATGACGGCTTATCGGCGCATCAAGGAAATCATGACTGAGATCGGTGTGCGCGGCCCGCACGCAACGTCTCGCGGGCTGCGGCATGGCTTTGGCGTAGCGGCGGTTGAGAGCGGTGTCCCGCTCAATCTGATCCAGCGCTGGCTCGGGCACGCTCGGATGGAGACAACCGCGATCTACGCGGATGCGGTCGGCGAAGAAGAAATCAAGATCGCCAGCCGATTGTGGACGCGATTCACGGAATAGTGAATCGACGCTCTGAAAATGCACGCTTGAACCGTGTGACCGAATTGGGCATTCGGTCACTCACAAGCTCCAACTAGATGTTGTCCCAAAATCGCTGTGCATTGACGACCAATAACTCTTCAAATCATGATATCTCTACTTTTTCTATAAATGAGAGAAATCGTGCTCATACACAATTTAGGCATCAAAAATTTTCGTGGGATTAGGTCTGGGAGCATCCGTTTCGGCGATTTCTGCGTGCTCATCGGAGCGAATAACAGCGGCAAGACGACTGTTATCGAGGCCCTTGCCCTGCTGCTAGGACGTGACCGCCTTGTCCGAAATCTAACTGAACACGACTTCTTTGGCTCATCTCCAACGGCCTCAGACCGCATCCAGATTACCGCTACCGTTGGCGGGTTTGAACCAAATGAGCCGGACAGGCACCCGAACTGGTTCCGCATGGGGCGCGGTATACCAAAATGGATGGATTTGGCGTCTAGAGCCATTTCTCCAGTTCAAAATAGTCCCGACGACAAACTTGTTTGTCAGATAGCCTATTGCGCCCGCTTCGACCTCACCTCTTTGGAAACCGAAGCTGTTCGCTATTTCATTGATGACGAAACTCAAGGAGACCCGTTCGCCGAAGAAACAAACATTGCGATCCTTCCCCTGAACGTCGTCAAAGAACTCGGCTTCTTTCTGGTTCCTGCCAGCCGAACGTGGGATCGCATGATGTCATTCGGATCGGAGCTATTTCGACGGGTAGTGAATTATGTTGGCGGCAACCCCGCCGAAGCCGTCTTAGAAGAACGAGATCGACTACGTGCTCCCATTACCCCCCTGGAAGAGGACCCAAGGCTTCAATCCCTTGTGTCAGAGGTCAACGCAGATATTGCCGGACTGTTTGGGCGTAAAACGGAGCTGAAACTTAGGCTGACATCAACAGACAGCGACGGCGTTATGGAGGCTGTCGTTCCGCACTTCGCCGAAGAAGACACGACCCCGCTACCATCTCGACGGCACGGAAACGGTCTCATCTCACTTCAGACCTTAATTCTCTTGATGCGTTTTGGCTCATTGCGCCTGGCGAACGGCGAAAGTTTCTTAATGGCGATCGAAGAGCCTGAGCTACACATTCCACCACCTCAACAGCGCAGGCTTCTCCACCTCATGCAGAAGCGCGCGACCCAGACAATCATAACAACACACTCGCCGACTGTCGCCGCCGTCCCAGCGCCTCATCAACTCACACTGCTGGTAAACAAGTCAGGAACTCTAGAAGCGTCACCGCTCTTGAAGGAGCCGCTTGGCAACGAAGCAACTAGCCCCCAACGCGGCCTCTATCTAACTGATAGAGACGCGACGGTCTCAGCAATAATGAACCCGGCAATAGTGATACCCGAAGGAAAGACCGACGCGGGATGGCTTAGGCTGCTTGCACGCGTATGCGACCTGAGCGCAACGGGCACCACTCAGGTCAATTTCACCCACGAAGTTGGAGTGATCCCAACAAAAGATGCCCGAATTTCTGAGGTCTTTGACTACCTCGCAGAGGTCCACCCACAGATAACTTGCCTTGTCGATGGTGACGAGGCTGGAAGCAATTACGCGAAAGCCCTAGCATCGCATGGGCATCCTTGCCGACGCATTTTTCAATGGCCAACGGACTGGGCAATGGAAGATGTCATTTCGTGGATCGTCGCAGCCGACGAAACCGTGTTGGCCAGTGACGAGTTGGCAAACGCCAATGCGCCTAAAACTTCAACTGAGTTCCGAACTTTCCTAGCCGAAAAACCTAACAAGGCAGACGACGTACTCCACGGTCAGGTTGCTGATGCCTTAATCGCCTCGACTGCATGCTGTGCTCGCGCGGCCCATATTCTCGACTTGCTTAGTGCGATTGCAATGGATCGAGACCCAGAAGGGAAAGCCAACGCCACCAATCACCCAAATGGCGTCACGACAATTTGGACATTCGACGATGGCTTTTCGGGGATTTGAGGGACCAGCCGGAACAGGCAAAACCCACCAACTAGTTGAAGCGGTGAAGACGCACCTTGCGACTTTCCCGCTCGAGCCTGATCAGCGCGTCCTTGCACTTACTTTCATGCATGGCTCACGACGCCGACTTGACGCACGCCTGAGGTCTACCCCTGAGTTGGCTGGAAGAACCGTATGCATGACCATCGACAGCTTCGCGCGAACGGTCATCCTGCGTTGGCGCTCATTGGCTCACCGAATCAACGCCCATCCTGGTGATTTCAACCAAACCTGTGACGCCTGCGGATACCTTTTGGAGCAGCCGGGCGTCGCACAATGGGTTGCCCGGTCATTCCCGGTGATCATAGTGGATGAAGCACAAGAATTGAGTGTCGAGCGGCTAAGAATATTAAAAGCTCTGGAAGCGCACGCTTCCTTGTTTGTGGCTGCGGACGAATTTCAGTGCCTTGATGAAACCATCGACACGAAACCATTTCTCGATTGGTTTCAGACAGGACAAATCACAACCCTTTCACGAGTCCACCGCACCGGCCAACAAGGGCTACTCAATGCAGGCGTGGCCCTCCGATCCCTCAGATCGCCACGCAATGGAAGTGGCCTTCGCATCGACTACTACTTCAAGAACGTTATGCCGTTTCAGATTGCGTCGGCAATTTCGAGAGCGAACGGACGGCGTGCTGTTCTTTACGGGCCGGGTGGTCCGGGTGGTCGCAGATGGGTTGAAGAACTCATTCAACGCCTGACACAAGGCATGCAATCCCCCAAATTTGGCACCATCCCCGCGTTGCCACTGGTGCACGAAGATACCGCCAAAGCGAGCATCTCCGAGTTGACCGGCCTATTCGACGACAGGGATGAGTGGCCACATAATGAAATACTTGCTGCCTTGGAAACCATCCCCGCGCCACCAGCATGGCTGCCGCTCATTCTGAACACCTTGAGTCGAGAACACAGGGCATGCGGTAGGGTCTCCTGGGGGAAGGTCGAACTCATTGAGCTAATCGAAAGGAAAGCAAACCAACATCGCTCTTATGGATATGGGCAAGCGCGCGGGATTCCAGTGATGTCCATACACCAGGCGAAGAACCGCGAATTTGATAGCGTTTTCCTGCTGTGGCCTCCCGGTGTCCGGGGTGACGGTGAACAACAGGCACGCCTCTTGTACAACGGGATTACCCGAGCGAAGGGACTGTGCCGCGTATTTGTCCGGGTACAGCACCTTCTCTCAGCGGCGCCTTTCAGTTTCACGAATCCCAATAAAGACCAATGATAAATTCCCCATCAGCTAAGAGAATATGACTGACCTAGAAACAATTCGAGAGAGAGCAAAGGCAGCCGTTTCACCGCTGAAACCAGCGAGTAACTCCGTATCTGCCGATTTTAAATTTATTTTCACAGCCAAACGAACAAGCGCAGGACGGAAGCTTCCACCCTACTACTTGGTTTATTTCCTCTTGGTCGACGTTCTTGGCTTCAGAGATGTCGGACAATTCGAGAAAGTCGCTTGGTCCGTGCCTGTTGAATACAAAGGCAAGGCGTTCGTGATCGAGCATAGGAAACTTGGCCTCGGCGTTTTTGCATCCGACCTTGAGGAAGACGAGCAGGACGCAGCGGAAATAGTGACGCTAATCCATAAGGGCGTTAAAGCCGCGCAACCATTTTTCGACTGGATGGCCTCGGAAGCGGCAAAAGATTCAAAACTCAACGTCCTTAATCATTCAGGCTCGCTCTATGAGAGGCTGACATTTTTCCTCGACCATTACGATGCGAAAAAATCCGAAGCTAAAAGGCGTGCTGACGAGCGCATCGTCACAAAAATTGGCGAAAACGGAACTTTGACGGAATTCCCCGCCTTCAAAGTCCGTAAAGAAGCTGAACACTATGCGCTAGCAGCTATCGAGAGCTTTTTCAGTTGGACAGAGCACGTCTTCATCCACTTAGCGATTCTGACCGGAAAATGTTCGACCGGCGAAGACGTAGCTAAATTGGCCAAAGCAGATTGGGGCGAGAAATTCAAAGCCGCGCTCGACGTAAATGATCCAGAAACAAAGAAATTCTATGACGATCTTGGAGACATCCGTCGTCAGTTGAGGAATTTCATTGCTCATGGAGCGTTTGGAAAAGACGGTGAGGCCTTCCAATTTCACTCCAGCGCGGGAGCGGTTCCGATGATGTTTGGCCATCGCCGACAAAAACGATCCTTCCGCTTTGGCTCGGGGATGGCATTTGACATTGCCGGAGCGATCACAGTCATCAAAGCATTCCCCGACCACTTATGGTCTGGAGATCGTGCCCCAGCTAAAATTTATATTCAGGAGCACGAGCATCCACTCATCCTCACGCATGTATCGGATGGGAAATATGCAGAAGCAATGTCCTCAGAGAGCGCTATGTCTGAATTCTCCATGTACCTCGCTCATATGATGGACCGTTATGCAAATATGGATTTCTAAGTCCACCGCAATCACACCTCTAGGGTGACTTCCGCCCAGTCGAGCACCTGCTCACCGTTCGCATCCTCAAAGAGGCGTAAATCCTTCACGATCCGCGCTGAAATGAACGGGTTATCACCGCAGGTAATCTTGCGGTACAGGTAGCCGCCTCTTGGATGGATCGCGTATTTGGCTGGACAAGGATTGTCCTTCGCGTGGCTGGAGTAATGCATCTTCTCGTCCAGGGAGTAGGTCGATGCGGTATACGTCTGCTCCACAAACTCCCTGATCTTCTCCGAACTGACCCGACCGTCGCGGATGGCGATAACACGATCTTCGATGGGAGGAATGTCAGCCACCACATGTTCCCATGTGATCAGCCAGGCGCTTTTCTTCCGCATCGTCGGCTTGATGGACTTCACGAAGCGCTCGACCCGCACGATCTGAGCCGGGATAGCCTCAGGGATCCATGAACGCTCTTTTAAATAGTCTTGAGCAGCAGTTTTTATGTCCTCGATGGTGGCGCCGTCTCGCATTGCGGCGAACACCATCTTCCGTGCCCGTCCTTCGTCCTTGGGATGGCTTGCAAATGGCGCGTCCATGAAGGCGAACCCGCCAGCCAGCCAGTGCCGCCAATCCTGAAGCCGATCATCGGCATCTCTTGAGTCGGACATGCCCACCTCCTTCGCATGAACTTGAAGATTCTGAAGCGCTTGTTTTTCAAGTTTCCAGCTTAAACCGGACTTATCCGGCCAAGCCAAGGTCGCCGTCCGTTTCTGCCCGCACCAAAGCTGACGCTCCCGTGTTGAACCGGACTGCATGGCAGCCCCAAGGGGCGGCTCTCTTGGCGCCGTCAATGCCGGTGGTCCCGACCGATCAGCCCGTCGTCCTTCTCCGGGCTGCTTTTTCTCGGTCGCTCGCCGCTGGGCAGGAAAGCAAGCGCGGGGGCCACGGCCAGAGCCCGTATCAAACAAAGAGAAGGAAACAAGAACGATGAATACCTATCACGCAACCCCATACGACATCACCGCGAGCGGCTTCTATTTTCAGAGCCTTGAAGAGTACGCCTCCAAGGCGGCGGCCCATCGCAATGACCATGGCCAACCGGTCGAGGAATATGAAATTCAATTTATTGATGGCAATGTGGACGACTGCGCCCTGTTCAATGCTTTATCGGTAAGCCAGGCCACGCTTGAAGCATGGTTTGACGAATTCGAAGGCCAATACGACGGCATAGAGCTGATCAAGGTACTGTTCCTTGTATCCGACCAAGGGTTGAGCATGGCCGACATCTACCCGCGCCGCCTTGATGATGTGATGGTGTTCGAGGGCACGATGCGCGACTACGCCGAACAATATCTTGAGGATAGCGGCATCATCGATGCCGTCGAAAAAGCGGGGCTAAACCGCTTCTATATCGACGTTGACGCCTATGCGAGGGATATCGAGTTGGAAGGCGTAGCGGTCGTGAATATTTATGCCAATTGCAGCTATGTCATAATTTGCTGACAGCACGAGCTTACCAGCAGAATTTGAGTGATTTTTTGCTCGCAAAAATTGATATTTCAGATAGACGCCTTCATGAATTTGATCGCAAAATACCGTGCACCCATCTTCGAGGATAACGTAATGCTATCAAATATAAACAGTCTTTTTACCAGCAACCCCTCTATTGGTATAATAGTTATATTTGCGACTATCGCCGCCGCCAAATTTTCTATTAATTTCTCTAGAACTCATAAGTGGGTCAACACGTATATTGTCTCTACAATTATCTCATTTATATCAATACTGCCGCCAATTTTAATGTGGTCATACGCCAACGACACGTCAACAAACATCTCACAATACTTGACAATATCCTACCTATCACTCGGTTTCTACACTGTCACTTTTTGCGTACTGTCTATGAATTACGGCAAAAAGATCTCTGAAAAAGCTAAATTATTCAACTGGCCGCCATCTAATTCATGGGTAAAATTACTAGACATCGTTTACATATCGCTTGTCGCACTGGGATTATACAAACTATTCCCCACCTCAACACCAGGGATGGATTCAATACTATCATTCCAGAAAATTGGTCCGTTTTTTATTGTTCTCGGCCTATCAATAAGACTAACAAAGTCATTTATAGAAATAAATAAATGGTCATAATAAAAAATATTGACTATTTTTGTAATTTTACTATATTGAACATTGTTTTCATTTTTTCGGAGAGAAAAATAGAAATCATCTTCAAACTCACGTTTCTAATATACGCTGCATTATTTATTTTTACCAACCTAACATTTCCAACGGAAATTTATGCAGGGCTAATTTACCTTGCGGTTGGAACGTTGATATCTGGTGTAGCCACACTTGTGACATACAAAAGAATAGCGGATAACCTTGATAAACACATGAAGCAATGCTTCAAGTTTTTTATTTTAGGGTTTGTCTGCACATTACATGCGTCAGCATCTTTTTCCTGGTGGCAACATACCGGCGAGACCCTTTTCCTTGTATACTCGGCTGGATTCGGATTGTGGTCGCTTTGGTTCATGGCAAGAACCTGGGAAATAGCTGAAATACGTTGAATACAATCACAGCGACAGCCCCACCCATATGGTGGGGCATTTTGTTTTTAGGACAAAGTGACCACCCCTTGCATGCGCCCCACATAGCTTCCAGACAAATCAGTGCGCGCCTCAGACTGCCAGGGGCCGCGCCTGAAGGTTGCAGGCACAATCACGGCCTGGCTTGCTGTCAGCTGTTGGATTGTGTTGGCAATTGCAGTGCTATTTTGGTAGTCTTTTATTATTATAGCAACACACGTCATTTCTTGTCTCTTGCGCTATTCCCCATAAAATTAAGCATAGTTGTACATTACATAAAGCAGGCAAGATGTATTTTGGGCTACAAAAACTATATCGCACTCAGGCCGCATGGCCTGTGACCGCCACGCCCGGCAGGGCTGGCTGCGATGTGTTTTCTGCCCAAAACCGCGAGCGCATTCGACGATCCCTAAAGGGACATCTCAAGCGTGCGGTTCTTGCTCCTGCGGAGGGCGTAAGGGGGCGGCATGGCTAGGCCAAAGAAAGCGCCTCAGGATAAGCGCACCAAGGTCGTGAACATACGGTTCACCGAATTCGAGTTGG
>TARA_R110002012_G_scaffold321917_5_pt1 | contig 25995 bp, 24 predicted proteins | sample TARA_R110002012 | Tara Oceans TARA_R110002012 (sample SAMEA4396515) | marine metagenome | biome: Westerlies Biome; feature: [DCM] deep chlorophyll maximum layer (ENVO:01000326); material: water (ENVO:00002006), including particulate matter (ENVO:01000060) such as... | depth 40 m | reverse complement strand
GCGTCGTTTGGGAGTGCAAATATCTCCCTTTTTTATTTATGGGCAAGAACCACAACAAAGAAAATTGCAAAAAATTAAGTGAATTTACGCAATACTTTAATTATCAAGACTTTTGTTTTTTGTAGAGCGGCACTGTACTACAAGGCTCTCCGTACATTATGGATTTTGCACGGCTCTGTATAAGAGAAATTATTTTGCCGTAGGCGAATAAGGGAATCGGGAAATCACTACACCCTTTCACCACAACTGGCCTATCAATGAAAGAATCTAGATCTAATTTTCTCAAACAATCTTCAACAATCATTATTTCCAGCTCCTTCAAATCTCCAATTGCATAGCCGCGAGCAAAAGAATTTAGATAGGTTGCCACTAACATAAATGCCCAATTAGGGACAATAGCATCTGCAGTACAGGTGATTGCCACCCATTTATTTTGGTACTGAGACCAATCGATTTCTTTCAGAGCTGTCCTAAAATCTTTCTCTCGCAGAATTAATTCTTGAAAAAGAAATGGCTTGAGGTCAAAAATCACTCTTTCTTCTTTTGGATAAATCTCTTCCAGATTAATCGTTATGATAGGACTACTCGATACTCTATTTACTATATCACTCATATCAACAAGGGATTCTTTTTGGACTGAAGGGCTTTAAATTCTTTCAGATAATTTGGAACGAAATAAGCCAGATCGGCAAATTCTTCTTTTTGAAACTTCTCATGAGCTAATACCCCAACATAATTTGCAGAAATAGAAACATCAAGAAAAACAGCATTAGGATGATTAATTACTTCAGATACCTTCTGTATTGCATCCCCTACAAAATATACCTTGCCCTTTTCCAAAAAGGTGGAATAGGATTTTTCATCAATGATTTCTGAGTCGAGTTCACTTATTGTATTCAAATCGTAATCGAACACTTCACGATAAACTTCCATTCTCCTTGCATCCAGCATCGCTATGATAAGTCCAGCTTCCTCTACATGAGGCTTCGCGCCACAAGCCAAGGCTTTCAAAGTGCTGATTGCAATCAAAGGTATATCTCTGGCAAACGCCAATCCTTTGGCTGCTGAAACTCCAATTCTTAGTCCTGTATAAGACCCAGGCCCTTCAGAAACAGCAACAACATGTATGTCCTCAATGGAAAGCATGCATTCATCCAGAACTGAATCTATCATCCCCATTAGCTTTTCAGAATGAGCACCCGGGAGATCTAGTGACTTCTCCGCTAACATTATCCCATCTCGATGTAGTGCAATGGAACATATAGGTGTGGAAGTTTCAAAAGAGAGAATAATTGCCATACTCTTTATTTAGATGAGGCAGTCAAAACCATCTTGATTTTCTCAGGTTCTTTCAAATATTCTTTCGCAAGCATTACCTCTTCGTCATCCTGAAGTCCAGATTCTATCATGCCTTCTTGAAAATAATACCTAGATACAATTTCCTGCGAAAGGATTTTCTTAATCTCCTCTTTATTAGTTACCAAATCTTGTTCTTTGCTATGATTCACTCTCTTTTCAAGCGAATCAATCTGTGCTTTAATTTCATCGTAATAATCTACCTTTTCGGCATTCTTGCGCATATCCTCCACCGATTTTTCCAAGTAGGTAGTATAATCATACTCTTTGCCTTCCAACCATTTCACAAAACCTTTATAGTCAGCGTCTGAAATAGAAAACTTTGAAGGATCTGCAATCTCATCGTGCTCGTAGAAATATTTGGTTCCATAATCGAAAACATGGTTCCTAGCGACTAAGCTGTAAGAAATCGGCGCATAGCTTGTTTGCTCTACTTCTTCATCAGGTTCGATGCCAGCACCATCCAAAACCTTTCTACCATTCTTAGTATAAAACACTTTTCTTAATGAGTCTGGAACAGTAACCAACTCGTTATTTTCTCTACTCTGCAAATAATCAATCGCCTGGATGCATCTTCCACTTGGAATATAGTATTTGGCAGTAGTGACTTTCATCTGTGCATTATAAGTCAATGGAACGGTCGTCTGAACGAGCCCTTTTCCGAACGACTTTCTTCCTATCAAAACTGCCCTATCATAATCTTGAAGAGTGCCTGCTACTATTTCTGAAGCTGACGCACTGTGTTCATTTAGCAAAACAATCATTGGTATATCTTTATCTACCGGCGTTTTGGTGGTCTTATAAGTGTAATTGACATTTTCGAGCTTACCAATTGTCTTTACAACCTCTTTTCCTTTTGGGATAAAAAGATTTATAATCTCTACGGCTTCATTTACCAAACCACCCGGATTCTCTCTCACATCCAGTACCAGTCTATCCACTCCTTGGCTTTTCAAATCCAATAAAGCATTTCTCACTTCTGTAGAAGCATTGGTGGTAAATTCAGCCAACTTAATATATCCGGTATGCTCATCAAGTTTGCCATAATAAGGTACATTCTTAATAGCGATCTTCTTTCTCACTACATCAAATTCCAGTGTATCTTGATTTCTTTTCACCTGAAGATGAACTGGTGTATTTGCCGGACCTTTTAGAAGCGCCGACACGTCTGAAGTCCCTAAATTGGTCACATCAGTTGTATCTATTTTCAAAATATAATCGGCAATCTTCAAGCCGACAGTTTGTGCAGGAAAACCTGTGTAAGGCATAATTACCATACTTCCTTCCCCCCTATTTCCTATCAAGGCCCCTATCCCAGCATATTCACCAGTGGTCATCATTCGATAATCATCTGAATCCTCCTCCGGAACATAAGTAGTGTAGGGATCTAGCTCCTCAAGCATGGCATTGATCCCAATTGTAACCAATTCGTCCGGATCGATATCATCTACATAATAAGAATCCAGCTCCCTGATCAGGGTAGCGAAAATGTCAATGTTCTTAGCTATGGCAAAAAGCTTGTCATTTTTAGCTTTGAATGCAAAAAATCCAGTTAGTACAAGTGCTCCCAATAGAGATATTAGAAGGGATTTTTTCAAAGATTTATTCATAGGATTATTATTTATCTTCAAGGGACAAATCAAATTTGACATGGCTTAAAATCGTCCCTCTGTATGACTTTATACACGTGTTTAATTTCATGTATTTATAGTTTTACCTGAAAGGTCAAATAGAATCTTATACCAAGTAATCATAATAGTTTTTCACCATTTCGGTCATTCTCGATTTCATGCTGTTTTTGATTTTCGTTTACTATGCTGGCAAGTTTCTTTAAAGCCAGAGTAATTTTAGTCTGAATTTCCGGGAACTCCATCAACTCGGAACTTACATAAATTAAGCCAATTGACATAGCTGGAGCAGATGGTGGGATCAACGCTTTGTTAAGCCTATATGCCTCACGCATTCTTCGTTTTACAAAGTTACGCCCGACTGCCTTTTTGATCTTCTTCTTCGAAACGGAGAAAAGCACCTGAGTGGTTCCACTCTCCTGATCCTTTTTAACAAAAAATTGGACTTTAAATGGGTACAAAAAAAAAGAGGAACCTTCGTTAAAAAGTTCCTTGATAAGTTTGTCGGCATGAAGCCGCTCACTTTTTGGGAGTCTGTAATTCATCACAAGAACTATATTCGTACGTGAACATACGAAAATCAGTGCTAAGAATTACTTCTTCAATGTCTTTTCAGAAGAAACAGTAAGCTTGTGTCTTCCTTTAGCTCTTCTAGCTTTCAGTACTCTTCTACCGTTAGCAGAAGACATTCTTTCCTTAAAGCCGTGCTTATTTTTTCTTTTTCTACGAGAAGGTTGAAATGTTCTTTTCATGATCGAATATCTTTATCTAATTGCTTTCTATTTCTTTGTTCCCCAGGATCAACCCTGAAAAGGATTGCAAAGATAAGTACCATTTCTTTAAATGCAAACAAGCTAAAAAACATTTGTTTGAATTAATAACCCTAATCAATGATAAAATACCTAATAGAGTCCAATAACCCAGTATCTCAATTCATTCAAATCACCCTATATATACCTGTTAGGCATCTTTCGCAAGTGAGACTTCAACTTCCCGCTTGGCGTGCTGGACGCTATCAGCTAGCAAATTACGTCCAAAATATTCGGAATTTCAATGTAATATCCCCTACAGGAAAGTTGATCCCAAGCTCAAAGCTTACAAAAGACCTATGGGAATTCAGTCCCGATCATGTGGGTGAGTACCAAGTATCTTATGAATATTACTGTGCCAAGATGGATGCAGGATCTTGCTGGGTGGACGATGAGCAAATCTATCTAAACTTTGTTAATTGCTGCTTTGAGATAGTAGGAAGATCTGAAGAACGCATAGATGTAGAGGTCATCTCATCACAAGACTTCCAAATCTGCACAACCCTGCTTTCAGAAAACAATCAACTTTATGCTTCCAATTTCCAGCAATTGGCGGATAGCAGCTACATAGCTTCGCAAAATTTAACTCATGATTCATTTGAATTGGGAGAAACGATTTTCCATCTGTGGTTTAATGGAGAAGTCAGTTTTGATATTGCTGACTTTAAAACAGATGTCAAACAGTTTGCTTTGAAACAAATCCAGGCATTTGGAGAATTTCCTGTTGATGAATATCATTTCATTTATCAGCTTTTACCCTACCCGCATTATCATGGCGTAGAGCATCAGCGGGGGACGGTTATTACTTTTGGACCTGCTCAAAGTCTTGTAGAGCGAAAAAATCTCAATGAATTGATGGGAGTAAGCTGTCACGAACTTTACCATGCCTGGAATGTCTGCCAGATCAGGCCAGTTGAGATTTTGCCATATGACTTTTCGAAAGAAGCTTACCATGAAGCAGGCTGGATGGTAGAAGGTGTCACCACCTACATGGGAGACCTTTTTCTGTTGAAGTCAGGTTATTTCTCATTAGAGGAATACTTCGAAACTTTCGAAAAAGTACTGAACCGAGAATCAATAAACCTTGGCTGGAAAAATCAATCTATTTTGGAGTCCAGTTTTGACCTTTGGATCGATGGATATGTAGGAGGTATTCCTGACAAAAAAGTGAGCATTTATACGCACGGTGCTTTGATCGCTTTTTGCTTGGATGCCATGCTACTAGATGAAAACTCCTCTCTTCATCAGGTCATGAAAATCCTTTGGAAAAGATTCGGGAAACCAAAAATCGGATATACAATGGAAGAAGTTTGGGAAGTCATCCTTTCGCAAACTCACCACCCTATCTATTTCAATCAATTCTATGATGATTTCATCTTAGGAAAAGAGGATATTTTTCCACTAGTAGCAAAGCATCTCTCATCGCTAGGTTTCGAACTGGACGCCAAACCCAAGAGAGATCAGTTATCTTCTAATTACGGGATCATCAAAAACGACGAAGGCCTCATCATAAAAATTCACCCGGAAAGCGATGCTTACAATAAACTTATGCTAGGTGATATAATCAAATCAAAAACAGACACTTCAAACGGTGTTGAATTATCAATTGATCGTTTTGGTAGAGAGCTTCAGGTGGCTTTACTAAACTCAGAGATCCTTTTATATAAAGACTATTTTCTGGTTGACAGGAAAAGTAATCCCAAGAGGGGTGCTTGGATTAATGGCTAAAAAAAGAGGCTGTCTTCGCAGGCAGCCTCTTGATTGCTTTATTGGTACTAGATTTAGTTAAATACAGAATCATCCAAATCCTGATTGAACTTAATAGAAGTGACTTTCGCCTCCAATGGCATTGGAATCATGTTGTTTTTAATAACCATAGTCATTGGCATCATCAAGCCATCTACATCTTCATAATCCTTATAAAGAATAGTCCCTGCAATATCGGATTTGGTCTGAATTTTTAGGCCAGTGGCTACGCTGTAGTATTCAGTCGTATTACCATCTCCTCCAGTTTCAAAAGAAAGCTTATATGCTTCTTCTCCTTCTACTTCCTCAGTTCCCTCAAATACCGCTGTAACGCCTAATTCATCCAAATACAATTCCCGGAAGACGTAAACCTGATTTTTAAGAACCGCGGCTACTTGAGCCTCTGTCAAAGCTTGCTCCTGTCCCATAGCTGATACGGTTCCAGCGCCATCTTTCACAATTGTTTTTGAAACCACATTCCCATTCATTTCAGTCAAATTAGCCATCCGCTTATTTTCCTGATCTGTAACTCCTGAGATGACTAACTGCATGCCTTGAATCTCAGCCTCCATATTCATCTCCATATTGCGGATATCTTTCATCTTTGCCTCGCCGCCTATCGCTTTTACATAATTGTCAATCACTTCCTTGACAGAATTTTTGACAATAAGCTTAGGTGGAGATTCAATTCCTCCATCATTCGCTTGGGAGCACAAAGGCGAGATTAACAGGCCTAGAGCTAGTACTAAATTACTTTTTTTCATAATCAATTAATTAAAGTCCTCTTCTGTTAACTCTGGATTCAATTCCAAACTGGTCACCTTAGCTTCCAATGGAGCAGGGATCATAGCCGATTTGATTGTTACAGACATAGGAATCAAAACACCATTTTTCTCTTGGTAATCGCTGTAAAACGTATCTCCGGAAACAGGATTTTCATTTTTTACTTTCAAACCTGATTCAACTGAATAGTAATTATTCACTGATGCACCTAAAGGTGTAGCAACGATTATTTTATAGGCGGGCGTTCCTTCTACATCTTTGATTCCATCCAAAGTAAGTGTATATCCCATCGTTTCATAATATAACTCAGGTAGGAAATACGTCTCAAGTTTAGCAGCATCGACCTGCTCATCTGTCATCGCAATAGACTGTCCCTGTACTTTGGCTTCACCTTTTCCATCGATAATTCTTGAACTTTGCATTACGTTTCCTCCGACTAAGGTATTTTGGCCGTAACGCAAATTGGCATTGTCGAAAAACTGCTCAATTGTCAACTTTTGTCCCATAACGTCTGCTTCCATTACCACTTTTGCAGTCTTAATTAAGCTAGCGGCGCTTTTACCACCAATTGCTGCTATATAATTTTCAAGAACCTTTTCAGATGTCACATCAGCATCCACAGCAGCCATTTCTTTTGCTGGGAACCCCATGTTGTCAAATAACTTCACTTCTCCAAACTGAGCCAGTTTATCTTTGATCTCCGTGGCATTTCCCACTGCAGTGATATACAACTTGTCTGGATCAATCAAATCGTCCGCGGTTTTGTTGATATCCGCTACAGTCAGCGCATTCATTTTCTGCAAGTAAGTCTCATAGTAGTCTTTTGGAAGATCGTAGCGCTCAATATTCAATGCAAAACTTGCTATAGTAGCAGGGTTTTCAAGAGATCTGCCAAATGAACCAGCAAGATTTGATTTCGCTTTGTCCAATTCTTCTTGCGTTACACCATCTTCTACTAACCTGTTAATTTCGTGAATGAATTCATATACAGCAGAATCTGTCACTTCTGTACGGACAGAAGCATTGGCAGAGAATTGCCCTACAAGCTTATCCGAAGAAAAGGATGAATAAGCTCCGTAAGTATAACCTTTGTCTTCACGAAGATTCATGAAAAGCCGAGAGGAAGAGCCTCCACCAAAAATTTGATTCAATACTCTACTCGAGATATAATCCTCGTCACCAACTTTCAATTCAATCGGCTGAGCAATATCAATTACTGTTTGCACGGATGAACTACGATCAACCAATCCAACCATATTTTTATCCAGAGAAGCAGGATTTGGGTAAGTAAAAGTAGGAACGTCTCCTTTTTCCCAAGAGCTGAAATGCTCCTTTACTACTTTCTCAGCCTCAGCTTTACTCATATCTCCTACTATCGCTAAATAAGCAATGTTTGGCTTAAAGTAAGTTTCATAATATGACTTTACGTCCTCAACAGTGACATTTTTCAAAGTTTCTTCAGTTTCTACTTCGCCATATGGATGATCTTTTCCATACACAAGAGCACTTGTCAATCTGCTGGAAATTGCCCCTGGCTCATCTTTACTGGTAGCCAACGCAGTAAGCGATTGCTTCTTTAATTTCTCCAATTCTTCTTCCGGAAAAACAGGATTATACAAAACATCCGTCATCAACTGAAGTACTTTATCCTGATGTTTTTTAAGTGAAGATGCCGAAGCGGAAGTTGATGAAAATCCAAGGTTAGCGCCAATAAAATCAACTTCTTCATCCAGTTGATCTTTGGTCCGAGTGGTAGTACCTGCCATCATCATCTGACCCACATAGCCAGTCAATCCTGCCTTATCTCCTTCAAATAAAGGATCTCTTTCCAACACCAAAGTGAAAGATACACGGGGAAGTTTATCATTTTCTACCACAAAAACTTTAAGTCCATTATCTAGGGTAAAAGTTTCTGCTTCGCCAATTTTAATCACAGGCGCTGGCCCAGCTTTTGGAAACTGACTTCTGTCCACCTGAGCAAAGCTTGCGACAGACACCAAAAGGCTCAATACAAAGGATATCGTTATTTTTAACATGTTATTTCAATAGTTAAGGTGAATCAATTACTGAGCAGATTCAGCTGGTTTAGGCAAATAATACAATACTACACGACCATCAAGAGTTAAATACTCTTTGGCAACTCTTTGAAGATCTGCTTTGGTCACTTGACCATACATTTCCATTGTCTTATTGACATAATCAGTATTGCCATAGATCACATGAGCTTCAGCAAGATTTTCTGCAACTCCAGCCATGGAAGAATTTCCACTTACAATGTTGTTTTCCATGATGTTCTGAAGCTTCTCGAAGTCACGATCAGAAATTCCTTCATCCTGTACCTGCTTGATCAGCTTATCTATTTCTGTCTCCAGGTCCTGCGGTTCCACCCCCATATTGGTAATCCCATACATGATGAAAATACCACCATCTTCCAAGTCCAACGGGATAGCTGCAAGAGCCAAAGCTTTTTGTTGCTTATCTACCAGCTCTTTGGTCATCAAGGAAGAATTTCCTCCTGTCAAATAAGTCGAAAGCATTGACATCGCATAAGAATCCTTGTCTGTCTTTGGCGGAAGGTTATAGGCTTGAATTACAGCAGGAATCTGAATGTTATCATAAACTATATCTCTGATTTCTGCAGTTTTTCTTGGCTCCTCAACATCTGGTCTATAGATCTCCTTGGTTCCTTTAGGTATTTCGGAGAAATATTTTTTCACCCATTCTTCAGTCTTAGCATAGTCAATATCACCAGCGATGGTTAACGTCGCATTATTTGGCACATAGAAGTCTTTGTAAAACTGCTGAAACTCCTCGATAGAAGCTGCATTCAAGTCCTCGATGGAACCAATCGGTGCCCAACGATAAGGATGGTCTGTATATGCTCTTTTCAGCGTCTCAACCAGAATACTTCCATAAGGACGATTGTCAATACTTTGCCGCTTCTCCTCTTTCACCACTTCACGCTGCGTCTCTACACCAGTCTCGTCTACCTTGGAGTGAAGCATTCGCTCACTTTCCATATACAATGCTAATTCCAGTTCGTTGGAAGGGAGAGACTCATAATAGTAGGTAATGTCATTGGATGTGTAGGCATTTAAAGTACCCCCATGAGCCTGGATTATATTCATATATTCTCCTCGCTCAATATTCTCTGAACCTTCAAACATCAAGTGCTCAAAAAAGTGTGCAAAACCAGTTCTGTCTGGTTGTTCGTTTTTTGCTCCAACATGGTAAAGGACCGAAGTCACCACGATTGGTGTCGTATTATCCTGGTGCATGATCACATGCAATCCATTGTCCAAATCGAATTCCTTGAACTCAATTTTGTTTTGCGCAAGAGCGGGAACACTCAGCATTCCTGCCATTAGCCCCAATGCAGTAAGTTTTCTCATCATTGTATGTTGGATTATATTCTCAATATTTAAAAGTAAAAATAAGATTATTTAAGGAGGTCTTTCCAAAAGTCAAATTGTTCGCTGAACGTCCATTATCACAATCTTACCCTAAAAAAATACTTATTATTGTAATCTAAAAATTTAGGATAAAATTTTAATAAAAAATAAGGCTCTGAAAATTAACTTTCAGAGCCTTATTTTATGGATTTAGTCTAGCTAAAATATCTTTCGCTTCATGCCATTGAAGCCTCGGGCCAAATTGACTTACAATTTTCGAACTCGCCATGGATGCTAGCTTCCCGCTTGAGGCATAACTGTGACCGTTTGTAATGCCATACATAAAGGCTCCTGCAAACATATCTCCTGCTCCGTTGGAATCTATTGCAGTGGTTGCATAAGGTTCGATATCAATAAAAGTATCTCCATCGAAGATCATCGCGCCATTTTTCCCCTGCGTGATCACAAAGTGTTTGGCTACTTTCTTCAATTCCTCACGGGCTTCAAGCAAATTATCCTTTCCTGTGAAAATCATCGCTTCTTCCTCATTTGCGAACAGTAAATCCACGCTTGCACCGATTACCTCAGTCATCGGATCTTTGAAGTACTTCACCATCGCAGGATCGGAGAAAGTCAATGCTACTTTTACCCCATTATCTTCAGCAGTTTTCTTTGCATGCTTCATCGCTTGCTTGCCATTCTCAGAAGTGATTAGGTAGCCCTCGATATATAAATACTGAGAATCTTTAATCGCTGCTTCGTCCACGTCTGCAGTGGAATAGGTCTGTGTGATCCCCAAAAACGTATTCATAGTCCGCTCAGCGTCTTCAGTCACCATCACTAGGCATTTTCCAGTGATACCTTCCGCCAAACTGCTTTCATTCAAGTTGTGAGATACGCCGGCATCCTTCATGTCTTTCATGTAAAAGTGGCCAAACTCATCATTTGCAACACGGCATGAATAATAGGATTTACCTCCAAACTGAGAAATCGCAATCACAGTATTTCCAGCAGACCCACCACATTGTTTCTTGGCTTGCTCGGTATCGATCACTGTCATCAACGCATTTTGGCGCTCCTCATCTACCAAAGTCATCAATCCCTTCTCCACGCCATTGTCAGCAAAAAACTGGTCTTTTACTTTGAATTCTATATCTACTAGGGCATTCCCTATGCCGGTTACATCGTATTTTTTCATTTTTTTTCTGTATTGGAAAATTGAAATATTTTAAAATTGGAAGAATGGGCTCAGAAGTTAGCGAAACTTCATTATTCTAAATTCAGCATTCTTTATTCGATATTACTTTTGAAAGATTATGCTTAAAACGACTTCAAAGTCTAATTGGAAGAATATCTCAATAGCATAAAAAGATCTCGTAAATCATAAATCTCAAATCGTAAATGGCAAAGGTCAATCAAATATGCGGTGTCTTTCAAATGGCTTTTCTCGATCAAACAAATAGCGGTAGGTATGATGAGTCTTGTAAATATCTGCCAAAAGCTGTTCACAAACACGCATCATCTTTGGATTGAAATCGCCAATCCAGTTCATCTCGATGGTTTTGTATTGAAAATCAGGCTTGCCGCTCATCTTGTCGTAGGTGATGATCATCGCACTCTCCACCCCTTTCCCCTGATGCTCCGGCACTACACCAAACACCAGACCAAGCATTTTGTTGGGAGGTGAGAAGGTTTTGTACCAAAGAAATTTGAGTTTACCGATCAAGTCCATCTTGCCATTCACATGCTTGAAGATCTGGTTGATTTCCGGAATCTGAATAAAGAAGGAAACGGGCTCGCCTTTATAAAACCCGAAGTAAATCAGCTTTTCGTCAATGATCGGTTTCATCTTGGCAAACATCATCTGTGCTTCTTTTAACGCAAGTGATTTCCCCATGTGCCTTGCCCAAGCCTTATTATAGACAGTCATAAAGTACTCGGGAGCTTTTTCCTTCAGCTCCCTTCCCTTCAAGTAATGGAATTCATAGTCAGGATTATCCATGACCACCTTTGCTCTTGCTATCATTTTCTCATCAAAACCTAAGCCCTGAACATTTCTCGCGTACGTAAACTGCTTGAAGTAAATCTGGAAACCGTAATCCTCGAAGAACTTTTGGTAGTATTTGAAGTTCCACGGCATATTGTAATTCGGCTCTGTGAATCCATCCACGAGTAATCCCCACCATTTGTCGCGCTCTCCAAAATTGATTGGGCCATCCATGGCTTCCATTCCTTCACTTTCCAACCAAGCCTTTGCCGTATCAAAAAGCAAAAATGCTGCTTCTTGATCGTCAATACATTCAAAGAATCCTAACCCTCCTGTAGGTTGTTTTTCCTTCATCTTAGGATTGATGAATGCAGCTACGCGACCGATGGTTTCTTGTTTGTCATTTTGCAAAATCCAGCGCTTGGCTTTGGCTCCATTCCGAAAAAGCTTGTTGGTTTCTTTATGAAAAAGCCCCTCGATATCTGCGTCAAGAGGCCGGATCCAATTTTTTTCATTTTTATATAACCTCACAGCCATCTCGATAAACTCTTTTTGATGTGCTGGCGTGGTGACTTCGATCAATTGCATTCGGGTGATTTTAGAATGCTAAATTAGGTAGATCGTCTGAAAGGGCAAAAGGTGAGTTCTCCTGCTTCTCCAGAAGCTGGACTTAATTGGAGCTTGATGCTGCTTCTGGAGAAGCAGCATAACTGGTGATTATGTATACCTCAATTCAATTGCTTTAGCAGATTCTCACGGTAACGCATACCAATTGGGATCATTTTACCTCCGATCTTGATCTGATTCCCCTCGATAAATTCCACTTTGGAAGTGTTAATGATAAATGACTTGTGAGTTCGTACAAAAAGATCCTTCGGTAATTCTGCCTCCATTTTCTTCATCGTCGAAGTAATGATCAACACCTGATTTTCCAAATACACTTTAGCATAATCTCCGAAAGCCTCGAAAAATAAAACATCCTCAAAAGCTGTTCTGTAGAGCTTTTTATCCACCTTCAGCATAATAAACTCTGGAGAATCCTGCTGAGTCTTCAGGCGTTCTTTTACTTTCTGAATGGCTTGCAAAAAGCGGTCAAAGGGAATTGGCTTCATCAGGTAATCGACAGCATTAAGTTCAAAGCCATCCAAGGCAAATTCCGGATATGCTGTAGTGAAAATTACCAGAGGCTTATTTGATAAGCTTTTATAAAAATTGATACCAGAAAGCTTTGGAAGATTGATATCCAGCAGGAGCAAGTCAACGGGATTTGACTCAATTCCTGAGATTGATTCCAATGCATCTTTGTATTCCCCAGCAAGGATTAGATCTGGATGATCAGAGATGAATTGTCTCAATACATCCCGGCTGAGCGGTTCGTCATCTATGATTGCACATCGGATCATACAAGCGTCAAGTTAACTTGAAATTCGGATTTGGTTTTTATAATCTCAAACTCATGTGATTTTGGATAGATAAGCTCCAATCTTCTTTTCACATTTTCAAGACCAATTCCTCCATATTTCCCTTTTTCCATGTCATCGATCTGGCCCAGTTTATTCTTGATTGAAAAAGAGATAGCTGTATCCACTTTCAGCTTGATTTCTATAAATTCCTGTTCAGAATCATCTTTCATTCCATGTTTGAAAGCATTTTCCACCAAAGGAAATAATAACAACGGTGCAATCACCACACGTTCTAAATCACCTTCAATTGTAAACCCAACTTTGGATCCCTCCTCTAATCTGAGTTTTTGCAACTCGATGTAATTTTCCAGCATTTCCACTTCTTTCACCAATGGCACTTTATCCTCTTCCACCTCATAAAGCATGTATCGAAGCAAATTTGAAAGCTCCAAAACAGTCTCAGAAGTCTGATCGCTTTTGGTCAAAGCCTGCGAATAAATGCTATTCAGGCTATTAAACAGAAAGTGAGGGTTAATCTGAGTTTTCAGAGAATTGAGTTCAAGAGACAATTTCTCCTTTTCAACTTGCTGCAGTGTGTACCAGGATTTTGACAATTTGATAAGCGTAGTAAGAATCAGATAAATCAAGAAAATACTCACTAAAACCTGCCACTCTGTGAAGGAAACCATATAGAACTCAGAATCCAATAGCGGAAACATTACCTCAAACGTGAGTTCATGAATTATATACGTCGCCAATAAAAGCAACGGAATGCTCAAAAAGTAAAGCAGGTATTTTCCTTGGTCGAGAAACCAAGGAATCAGTACTCTTAAATTGAAATAAACCAGAAAGAACAGAGGAACATGAAAAAGCAATGCATAAAAAACATCAATAAACTTGAAGACACTCGATATCGAAAAATAATTTCCGATCGCATAAATGGAAAGAATCCAAAAAACCGGATGCTGAAACCATTTTGAGTTGATGAGCTTGATCATAAATACTGATTAGCTGGCTTTCTTGTAAGTCTCCGTATCCTCAAACACCGATTCGTCCTCAGAATATTTGTCAATAAATTTCTGAATTTCCTTAGGCTGAGCTGTAATTAGGATCGTTCCGTCCACATTTTCATGTCTCAATCGGATCAGATTGCTTTCAAAAAGCTTGTTCAATTTTTCCAAATCAAATGAAGTCAGGTATAGTTGCTTACCGCTGAATTTCAATTTAGCAAAAGTATGAACTGGAATCATGTTAGAACCTAAACCCTCAGCTGAATATAGATCGTCAGGATACAAGTCAAGAAATAAGTCGTCCCCTATTTTGGCAATATGGCCTTTGAATTTAATTAAATCCCCACCTTCCATAATCTCAATAGCGTATTCTTTATTTTTAGATAAGTCGGTAGATTCGGATGAACCAAAAAAACTAGGCCCGGAAGAAGTATTTCTAAATTCTATATAGTCTTCATCATCCATTTCCCAACGACCTAATAATTCCGGGAAATATACTAGCGTATCATCTGTGTAAATAGGAAACAGTGAATACACACAGGAATTCAATAAGACTACCAAAAGTCCAATTGCGAGAATTGATTTTGCTTTTTGCATAATTAGAATATTTGAGTTGTTGACAGGCTCAAATTGGCTAATTAACTAAGGTCGAGAAAAAAATCTCTATGAACACAGCGAATCTCCAGACGAACAAGGGATTTTGGCGATGAAGGCACTTTATATCTTTAAATTCTGAAGCCATTTAATAAGGCTTAGACAAGATATCATTCATAGATATCCTTTCGGTGACCAACTGCAATTACCTCTATCAAAAGAATTTTATCTTCGATTTCATAGATTACTCTATAGTCCGCGACACGAATTCGGTAGGCCTCTCGACCTTTCAATTTCTTGCAACCATTTGGTCTTGGGGCGTCAGCCAAATTAAAAATTGCTGTTTTTATAGTAGAAAAATAGGGCTCGGGTATCTTAGATAGAGACTTAATCGCTGTCTTCTTGATGACGATCTGATAAGCCATTATTCCCCTTTTCTAAGAGCATCTATCATTTCAAATGCCTCCTCAATTGGAATGGAAGGATCTTTAGAATTTTTGACTTGATCATAAAGACGAACATCATCCAAATCCTCAAGCATTTCCACTATCGTTTCAAATTCCTTCACTGAAAGAACCACGGAAATTTTATTTCCAACTTGATCAGTAATATACTTTGGATTGATTGTCAACATGATGAAAGATAATAATTTTGAAATACTCTCACTAATACGTTGATTTAGCTTTTTCTGTTATTTCAAATACAAATTCCAATTACTCCTCCACATCCGCATACAGATCAAACTCTGTAGCATCAGTTACTTTCACATTTACAAAGTCCCCAACTCGGCAATAGAATTTTGAAGCATCGATCAACACTTCATTATCCACTTCAACAGAATCGTATTCTGTACGGCCTACGAAGTGACCGCCTTCTTTTTTGTCGATCAATACTTTGAAAGACTTGCCGATTTTCTCCTGATTCAAATCATAAGAAATCTGCTCCTGAATCTCCATCAAGTTGTTTGCACGCTCCTGCTTCACTTCCTGAGGAATGTTGTCTTCCATAGAATAAGCATGCGTATTTTCCTCATGGGAATAAGTAAACACACCCAATCGCTCAAATTTCATTCGCTCCACAAAGTCAACCATCTCCTGGTATTCCTTCTCACCTTCTCCTGGATGTCCAGCAATTAGTGTGGTACGAATAGCGATATCAGGCAAAATATCACGGATACTGTGAATTAAGTTTTCTTGCTTTTCGCGAGTTGTACCTCGACGCATAGCCTTCAGCACATCTGTAGAACCGTGCTGCAAAGGAATATCCAGATAATTACAGATATTCTCACGCTCCTTCATCACCTCAATAACGTCCATCGGGAAACCTGTTGGGTAGGCATAATGTAGACGAATCCAATCAATGCCATTCACATCAGAAAGTCTGCGCATCAATTCGGCAAGATTCCTCTTTTTATAGATATCCAATCCGTAGTAAGTAGAGTCCTGAGCGATTAAAAGTAACTCCTTAGTTCCGCCAGCGGCTTTATGCTCCGCTTCCTTCACCAACTCTTCAATTGGTCTGGAAATGTGTCCGCCACGCATTATAGGAATAGCGCAGAAGGAACAAGGTCTATCACAGCCTTCGGAAATCTTCATATAGGCATAGTGCGAAGAGTGCGTCAACAAACGCTCTCCTACCAACTCATGCTTATAATCTGCTTTGAATTTCTTCAAAATCGCAGGTAAATCCCTGGTACCAAAAAATGCATCGACCTGAGGAATTTCCTTCTCCAGATCGTCTTTGTAGCGCTGAGAAAGACACCCTGTCACATAGACTTTGTCCACCAAACCTTGCTCTTTGGCATCCACATACTGCAAAATGGTGTCAATTGACTCCTGCTTTGCATTGTCGATAAACCCGCAAGTATTGATAATGATGATGTTATTGTCATCCGTTTCCGACTCATGACTGGCGTTGATGCCGTTACCTCGAAGCTGGGTAAGTAGCACCTCCGAATCCACAAGATTCTTGGAGCAACCCATGGTTACAATATTGACTTTGTCTTTTTTTAACGTTCTCGCTTTCACAGTTTCCCTACTATTTGAGGGTGCAAAGGTAGACAAAAAAGTGCGAAGGGAAATTTTGAATTGGAAAATTGGAAAATTAAAAGATTGAAAAATTCTTAGCTACCGACATCTGGAGGCAAGAAGCGATTTCTATTACAAACAGATCGCACTCACTAAACTAAAGTAAGGGTCTGCTTCAACTCCCATATTTACTAAAGATTGGAGTTTAAGAATAATATAAACAATGCTATATTGCACCAATAGTATGATGATCAACGTATATAAAGGTAACTATGGGGACAATACGAAAAACGCTAACCTTCACGGATCAGCAGGATAAATGGATAAAATCTCAGATAGAAGCTGGTGAATTCACCAACGAATCAGAATATGTAAGACATCTTATCCGCTCAGATCAAGCACGTAATAGTAAATTCATTGAATTAAAGGCTGCCATTCAAGCAGGCGTAGATTCAGGGATTAGCGAGAGAACTATTCCCGAAATCATGAAGGAAGTAGAGGAGAGAATGAAAGCTGATGGGCGCTTATAAACTATCCGCACGCTGTGATGAGGATATAGCCAACATATATGAATTTGGTATAGAACATTTTGGTCTAAAACAGGCCAAAGAATACATTTTTGGTTTACATGAATCCTTTGAGTCTATCGCAATGCAGAATTTCATGGGATTAGATGCCAGCGAATTAACACCAGAACTACGAAGGCTGACATTTAAATCTCATATGATTTTTTACTACACCACAGATTATGGTGCTTTTATTATCCGAGTTCTTCATCAAAGCATGGATTATCAAAGGCAACTTTCGAAATGAAGAACAATTCCAGCCTGTAATTTAAGTTTTAACTAAACCTCTGAGGTTTTGAAAACCTCAAAGGTTTCGCTTCTCTGATAGACTTTTTGCTTGTTTCAGAATTTCAAATTCTCTTAATATCCTGTAATCTCTTTCAGCAACTCGAAAAAACCCTTCTTTCGCTCAGAGTTAATCCCCCAATCAACCGGCACGCTTTGATAGCCATCCTCAAATCCCTCGTCTTTCATTCGGTAATCAAAATATCCCCAGGAAGCATAAGCGGAAACTGCAGCTGTAAAGTTGTTTTTGGGCTGGTCAAAATTGAAGTGATCGTCCTCGTTGAATAGAATCGGCATAGGTTTGTAGCTGGATACATTTCTGGTCTTCTCAACCATTTCCACAATTTTATCAGGATCAGAAACACCATTTCCGTGTAGCAATAAAAAGTCAGAAGCCTGAACGACATTTTCTTTTGGAATAGTACCACCTCCATAGCTCGTGCTAACCAATAATCTTCTCCCTCCTTTTTCTCTGCTTTTCACTAAATCAATCAACTCATGAACTCGCTCGGGCTGAAGAATCTCATGATCATAGCGCACATTACACTCATTGTTTACCTCAATCAAGACATTTGTATACCCCTTTTCCAAAATCCAATCCAACGAATTAGTTACAGCATTTTTAACAGCTTGTTCACTTGCTAAACGATCATCCTGCCCAAAATAAAACAACCCGATAATCGGCACCATCCCTAGTTCGTCAGCTTTATCCAATATCTTCTCCAGCCTCTTGAAATACTCAGATCTCAATTCCCCAGTCTCTGTGTAAGGAGAATTGATCCAAGGCTGTCCTTGGGAATAACCAAATGGACTTCCTCCTTGTAGATTTATAGTAAAAGATAACAGCCCGTATGACTTCCAAATCTGCATATTTGCCACGAATTCATCTGTATTACGATCTGCATCCCAAGCTTTCGTGTCTGGATATTCCCAGTTTGAAACTGTTTCCGGATTCAAATCATCGAAAATCCCCTGCACCATTCTAGAGTTCATTAGCAATCCCTCAATCGGATGTCCATTCCAATTTCTTTCAGCATAAGTCAATTCACCATTGATATAGAACTTATCAGTAGAGATGCTGACTTCTGTTTTTCTTGAAGTTTGGGAAAAGGAAGCAAAAGGAGAGAAAAGATAAAAACAGGCTAAAAAAACGGCGGACTTGAGGTTCATAAATTCAGGATTTTGGGTTTTGGTAATATTTCTAATTTCCAGTTTCTTTTGGACATCAGCCTATTATCATGCGATTTATTTTATTTCATAGTCCAATATTATCTAAAGATCATTTCCAGCAACATAATCTTAAACTAAGCTTAACTCGCTTTCTGAGTTGGAGCACCCCCTTTTTTCTACTTTTGAGACGTACAGCAAACTTTTTAACTCCTTGCATTTATTTTTCGCCCCGATTCACGTCGGGGCCTCTTTGCAGGGCGCGGATTCACACTTTGCCTTTTTGCTTCCTTCCTGTAACTTAGAATGGAAATCACCATTCCATGGAAACCACTACTCCAACTTTAGCTTTCGACCGAAAGAATCTAACCGATCAAAAACTGATCGAACTCTACGAATCACTCATCATACCTCGCAGGATCGAGGAAAAAATGATGATTCTATTACGCCAAGGCAAAATATCCAAATGGTTTAGTGGCTGGGGTCAGGAAGCAATTTCTATTGGAGTAGTAAATGCCCTGGACGAAAACGAATTTATCCTTCCCATGCATAGAAATCTAGGGATTTTCACTGGGAGAAATATGCCTTTGGAGCGGCTTTTCGCGCAGTTTCAGGGAAAGCTTTCGGGTTTCACCAAAGGCCGGGATCGCTCCTTTCACTTTGGGTCAATCGAGCATCATATCGTAGGAATGATCTCTCACCTTGGTCCTCAATTAGCAATCGCAGATGGAATTGCTTTAGCGGATAAGCTTTCGCAAGAGAAGAAAGTAACAGTGGTTTTTTCGGGAGATGGTGCAAGTTCGGAAGGTGATTTTCACGAGGGTTTGAATGTGGCAGCGGTCTGGAAATTGCCGGTGATCTTTGTGGTGGAGCATAATGGCTACGGGCTTTCTACACCGAGTGAAGAGCAGTTCGCTTTCAAGCACTTTACAGAAAAAGGCCCTGGATATGGAATGGAAGCTATTCGAATCCAAGGGAATAATGTACTCGAAGTATATACTGCCATCAAAAACCTAGCTGAAGATATCCGTCAAAACCCTCGTCCGGTTTTGGTAGAAGCCATCACTTTTCGGATGAGAGGACACGAGGAAGCTTCAGGAACCAAGTACGTTCCGAAGCAACTGATGGAAGATTGGAGCAAACTGGACCCCGTGGAAAACTACGAGAACTACTTGGAAGAATTAGGCGTGTTAGATGGGAAGTCAAAAGAACGAATTAATAAAAAAGTCAAAAAAGCCATAAATGATGGGTTGGATATTGCTTTCGCTGAGGAAGTCATTTCCCCAAATTTAGAAACTGAACTTAGGGATGTCTATGCACCATTTTCGCAGGAAATAATTTCACCTTCTCCAACCTCGCCAAAATCCGAAAAGCGACTAGTTGACGCAATCTCAGATGGGCTCCGTCAATCCATGGAAAAGTATCCTAATCTCATTCTCATGGGGCAAGACATTGGTGAATACGGGGGAGTTTTCAAAATCACAGATGGATTCAAAGCTCAATTTGGATCTAGTCGAGTTCGCAACACACCACTTTGCGAGAGCGCAATTATAGGAACTGGGCTAGGACTTTCTATCAGGGGCTTCAAAGCCATGGTAGAAATGCAATTCGCTGACTTTGTTTCTGTAGGCTTTAATCAAATAGTCAATAACCTGGCAAAAATCCATTACCGATGGGGACAAAATGCTGATGTAGTAGTAAGAATGCCAACTGGAGCTGGGATGTCTGCGGGACCTTTCCATTCGCAGTCCAATGAAGCTTGGTTTTTCCATACCCCAGGCCTTAAAATCGTCTATCCATCCAACGCTTACGATGCGAAAGGCCTGCTGAATGCGGCATTCGAAGATCCAAATCCATACCTCTACTTTGAGCACAAGGGAATGTATAGATCTATAAGCGCTGAGATTCCAGACGAATATTATACGGTTGAAATTGGCAAAGCAAATTTGGCAAAAGAAGGAGGTGAAGTTTCCATCATCACCTATGGAATGGGAGTTCATTGGGCATTGAAAGCAACGGAAGAACTGGGGTTGTCAGCCGATATTTTAGATTTGAGGACACTATTGCCTTGGGATAGCGAAGCAGTAAAAACTACTGTCAAAAAAACCGGTAAAGTTATATTCTTACAGGAAGATTGCCTGACAGGTGGAATTGGAGCTGAAATATGTGCTTGGATTTCAGAACAATGTTTTGAATATTTGGATGCTCCTATCATGCGGGAAGGAAGTCTGGACACTCCAGTTCCCTTTGCTTCGACACTTGAAAAACAGTTTTTGCCTATCGGAAGGTTTAAAAAGAAATTGGAAGAATTATCTTCCTACTGACTTCCTCTGCTCAAAATCTCAAATCTGAGCTCTTAGTAAACCCAGAAACTTTCGATCAAGTTTCTCACCGTACCAGTCTTCATATTCCACGTCTTTTCGCCCGGAATTCATCACTCCAAAAGCTCCTGAAAATTCCCAAATTCCAAACCCAATTCCATTTTCTTTCAGGACAGTCAGCACATCCCCAAACCAACTTAGAAACACCTCATGGGCCGTTTCATTATAGCAGCCGCATTCTCCGCAATGCACACCAATTCCCTGATCAACTAACGCTTTCCAAGGCGCATAATACCTTCTGATTTCCTCTATATCCAACATTCTTTCTCCCTGGCTCAAGGGCCAATCTACGGGAGGAACACTTGAAGGATCTTTATACACCCAACCTGCTTTATAATGCGATATTGGAAAAGGATGATACCCACGGCAACTTTGCGCCAGCTCCAAATCCGCCAATTCCGGTACAGCAATTCCTCCCCCACCATTTCCATCAGCTATTACTAATCTGGATTTTTTCACTGATTTGATTGTTTCCAAAGCAGCTTCGGCCACCCGATGATAATCCAATACATCTACCGGACCTCCAGGGCTATGCTGATTATTGGGATCTTCCCGTTGGAAAGGTTCATTGACCAGATCAAAGCTTAATTTCTTCTTTGAGATTCCTTTGTATCGCTTTGCCCACATTTCCCAGTGTGCACAGAATGCATCCTGAGCTTCCTGATCTTTCCAGAGATTATAGGGTTCTACAAAGCCTGCATTGATGCAAAAACCAGGCGCACGATGAAGGTTCAAACTCACATGTAACCCTTGGGAAATACAGCGTTCGACTAGTTCATCCACCTTTTCCAAACGACTTTCATCAAAGTTCAGTACTTCATCTGGACGAATCGGTCTTGAGCGATCTATATCCAGATAGCTTGGATAAGAAATTGGAATTCGCGCAAAATCAAATCCCCAATCAGCAATCCATTTTACGTACTCCGGTTTGGTAGGCCTTCCGCGATCTGGATGATCTGAGAAAAAGTCGAGTAGATTAAACCCTTTCCAAGCAGGTAACTTGTTTTTGGGCTTGGCTACTTCAGCAAAAGCCTGAAGCGAGGTGCCAGCGGCGAAACTTAGTCCTGAGCCAATCAAGGCAGATTTCTTAAGAAAATCCCTGCGGGAATCTGAGGTTTTCATGGGTTATTAGTGGATTAATATCATTAAGATACTAAAGTCAGTCAAACACAAAAAATACTATACCTAGGTGGTTTGTTCTTTATTTTTTAGAAATCACCAAACAAATTCCCCCATTCTTACCGTATGCATAGTTAACTATAGTCTCATGAGGAAACTCCTGCTCCTTCTTCTTTTTTTTATAACTGCGAAAAGTCTACAAGCACAGTTTTTTATAGGCGGAGGACATCTAAATGGTGGCTTCCCAGTTTCGAAATTGAAGGAAGAGGTGAATAAAACCATCTTCCCTACGCTTTCTGGAATTCTATTGTATGAATTTTATTCTCAACCCATTCAAATTGGATTGGAATTTAACTATGGTATCTATGGCACGAAGGTCGAAGTGAGGAATGATCTGTATCCAGGATTTTTAGATGATTATAGAATCAGAAGAAATAACAACTACGCTTCAGGGATGGCAGTATTTCGCTTCCTACCCTTCCATAATAGCAAATTGACACCCTTTATTGAGATTCAAACAGGTGCTAACTACCTTTATTCAAGATTCAAAATACGTCCATCTATCTTTGAAGAGACCGTAGAAGTCGGTAAAGACCTAGAAGACTGGGCAATTGCCTATAAGATCGGGGGAGGAATCCAATTTCCACTTCCAGGAATTGAGGGAGGAAAACTGGAGTTAAGAATCAATTATCAAGATGGAGGAAGTATGAGCTTTCTGACCAAGCCAGACACTAATTACTTACCTGATAAAGGCGATGGAGAATTTGAATACAATCCGAGACAAAGCCCTCTACAGCTGATTACTGGTTCAATTGGAATAGTGGTGTATGATGCATTTAGGTAAGTTTAATTCCTGCCTTTTTTAGTATCACTTCTCCACCAACCTTAATTTGTAAAACAAATTATAATCCCGCTCCACTTCTCCGTCAGCAGCTTTGACGATTAGAGCACCGTCAGGCAAACCCAGATTAACCGATCCTGCTACTGGAAACTCATTTAGAATTCCTATTTGCTGCTCTCCTTTGACAATAATATAACGGGGATTTCTATATTTTGCTTGGGCTTTTATCCATTCTGGATCTTGGTAGTAATTTTCACCTTTCGACCGAAATTCCATAAAAATATCCTCAGGTATTGCAGTATAAAAGATGGCCAACTGGTATTCCCCAAAGGTCTTGACATCACTAAAAGAAGGATAAAGCTGATTTTCACGGTCAACATCAGGAATTTCCTGATTACGATCAGGATGAGATAAGGACACAGCTCTTTCATTGATCAACGAATTCCCATCAAAATCATAAAGAAAAAGCTGATCTCCAATTGGAGGTAGAACGGCAGCCTTATTTCTCTCAATGTCAAATGATAAAAATGGAAAACTCTGTCCAATCCATCGGTTGGTATTGCGTGGCACCCAACTTTCAGGATATAAACTCAAATACCTGATAGAATCCTGATCGGAATCGTACAAAAAACCAGTCTTCACCTGACTATAAAATCCTCCACCTATTTTGTCAGGATCTACATCTCCAGGATTGTACGAATTAACTTCTTCTCCCAATATAAAATACTTTCCATCTTCTGTCCAGGGAGTGAACGTCTGCCGGAAGAATGAAATGAAAATACCTGCGCCAAAACCTACTGCGGGACCATTTATCTGTTCTAATTTTCGAAAATCCTGGTCAAAAACATGGAAATCCATTGTTGCCGATATTTCTTTAAAAATATATCTATGCTTTCCCAAAAACCTTCCTTCCAGAATAAACTGGATTTGATTTGGTCCTTCGCCCATCAGCTCCACATCTTTAATCACTGCCCCTTTTCCATCTACCAATAAGACTTTACCTCCTCGCTGCTCCTTCACTAAGTATTGATCAAGCTCCTCCTGATAATCTAGTATGATTACATTTTCCAACACATCCACTATAATGGAGTCATATACTTCAAACTGAAGTTCAGTGAAAGGATCTATCTCGGTTGTATCGGATTGATTTTCGTTGCAGGAAAAAATTACAGTAGCAAAAAGTGCAGTAAGGGTCAGACAATTTAATTTATTCATAGTGGAGAAGTAAGCTTTGAATATTAGTCGGTTAAATGGGAGGATATAGGACAAAAAGTTTAAAAAAACATTTAGGCTTTCGGCAAACTTCCCAGATAATAAAAATGATAAATCCGTCATTGTGAGAAATTTCAAGTCCATTATTGATGGTAAATAACTATTATTTCAGTGTCAGAGGAGAAAGACTTAATGAAAGGGAACCCCAAGAGAATTATAGGTAATCTAATTCTTACTGACACATTTTTTAATTTGCCTAGATAGTAGAGCGGGTTATAATAGAATGCCAATACCAGATACGGCTAAACTATTACTGCTATTTTCCTTATTTCTATTTAATGGATAAGAATAACTGACGGGGGGTTAGACAGTCTCAGATTTTTTTAAGGACCATTGTAGGGCTTTTTATTGCATCCGCATAGACTTACTCTAGAAAAATAAATAAGGTAGTAATATGTCCGACCTTATTTATTTTCTTAAGTGCCAAGTAGCGCCTCCCATAAAATCTCCACCGGATGCTTGGCTTTCCGACCTGTCCCATCAGCAATCTGATGCCTGCAGGAAGTTCCCGGAGCTGCAATGATGGTTTCAGAATCTGCTTTTCTCACCGCCGGAAATAGAACCAACTCGCCCACTTGCTGGGAAACTTCATAGTGCTCAGCTTCATAACCAAAGCTTCCTGCCATTCCACAGCATCCACTTGGGATAGTTTCAACAGAGTAATTTATTGGCAGAGAAAGTAATTTCTGCGTCCAGACCATGGAAGAAAGTGCTTTCTGATGGCAATGTCCATGCAGCTTTATCTTTTGACTTTTAGTGGTAAACAAATCTGAAGTAATATTCCCTGCAGCTATTTCCTGAGCCAGAAACTCATCAATTAACTTCACATGGAATTTCAGTTTCTTTGCAGCCTCTACTAATTCTTTTTTAACTATTCGAGGGTATTCATCCCGGAAACTTAAAATAGCAGACGGCTCCAAACCAATCAAAGGAGTATTTCCATTAATCAGCTTATCAAAAATTGTCACGTTAGCTTCAGCATGTTTCTTAGCTTTTGGAAGCAAACCTTTGGAAAGAGCAGAACGACCACTTTCTTCATGATCAACGACTTTTACATCGTATCCTAATTTCTTCAGCAGTGAGATCGCTTTTATCCCAATCGCAGTATCGTTGTGATTAGTAAATTCATCCACGAAGAAATATATGGATTTGATTTGCTTGGTAGAAGAAGGAAGCGATTGGTAGTTTTTCTTATACCATTTTCTCAAGCTGACCTTGCTGATTTCCGGCAAGTTTCTTTTTGGAGCTACGCCCAAAACTGACTTCATCATTCCTACAGTCAAGCTATTGCTTAACATGAAGTTTGCCAGTCCACCAGTTTTAGCACCCAGCTCATTCAGCTCATTGATGTAAGCAAAAGCTTTTGATCGAAGTGGAATTCCATTAGCTTTTTGGTATTGATAAAGGAATTCAGCTTTCATGCTCGACATGTCCACATTCGAAGGACATTCAGCCGTACAACCCTTGCATGAAAGGCACAAATCCATTGCTTCCTTAATCTCAGGATGGTTAAAGGCATTTTCCTTTTTGTCCATCGTGAGAAATTCACGCAAAGTATTAGCTCTTCCTCGGGTAGTATCCTTTTCATTCCGAGTTGCCATGTAGCTTGGACACATCGTGCCGCCAGAA
>TARA_R110002012_G_scaffold321638_1_pt1 | contig 26005 bp, 25 predicted proteins | sample TARA_R110002012 | Tara Oceans TARA_R110002012 (sample SAMEA4396515) | marine metagenome | biome: Westerlies Biome; feature: [DCM] deep chlorophyll maximum layer (ENVO:01000326); material: water (ENVO:00002006), including particulate matter (ENVO:01000060) such as... | depth 40 m | reverse complement strand
TCCTCTGCCGCGCAAAGGGGCGGCCTGAGACAAGCATCCGCTAGCCTAGTAAAATTTCTCTCAATTCAATCTTAGGGAGAAGTTAAGTGCCGTCAAGCGGCTATGGAACCCGCTCTAGGGTCAGGACTCATTGGTTGATCTAAAAGATGACGTTGCCAAGTTTCTGGATCGCTACATGCTGGTGCTCCTGAACTATCTGCAAGCAGCCCAGGTCAAGAGTATTCAACTGCGATACTCGACTGCCGCGACTGAGCTGATAGCGCTCCATGGCAACCCAGGGCTGCATGGTCGCCTGAGCGGTAGCGTTCTCGATCGTTGTCCCGCGCAACCCGTTGCCATTGATGGCGCGTTCCCGCACGGCGAGAGAAGTGTCACGCTTTGCAACCATGAGACCTTGTCTCGTGGAGGCGATGACCTTTGACGCAAGCTATCCCCCAGCAGTGGATATTGCGAGCGTTAGCTGGGTCTTGTCTCAACGGGGCGGAATGTCCGGTTCGGCCAGTTGTGTTGCACAGACGGATCGACAGCTCCAGACCCGGAACTCGCCAATCGGCGGATGTCTGCTTTCCAACCAGTTCATCCAGAAGCAGACTGTCCGCTACCCACCCCATTTTCGACATCGCGCCGGCCAAAGCGGAACGGCAGGTTTTGGGACATCGAAATCCCGGCCTAAACGGCAGAAATGGGGCGCATCGCCGTCAGCATTGCAACTATTCTGAACCAACCCCATGCCAGAAGGCGTCCACGGCAACCTCGGTTGTATAGAAGGCTTCAGGTTTGAACCTGCATCTCTGAGCTACTGCGGCAACCTCAGGATCGTTCTCAAATTTCTTGAGTAGCGCACGCAATTTTTGTTCCCTCTCATCGATAGCAGCGGCGACTGCCAAGCCAGCGTGGCGGGTCAAGATGGCAAGGTCATTGACTGCTTCAGCTACGAAGCCTGCTCGACGGCTTAGATAGCTGAACGAACGCCCCTCCGGGTGCCAGCGAAGGACGGTTCGCTCGTCGTTCCAGCGATGAGCGTGACTACCTTTCGGAACGCCATAGTGCGCAACGACCGTATTGCGGAGATCTGCAATCGCAGCGTGTTTGTGCTTCAATTCCTCAGGGAACGACCTCTGAATAGCCCCTAGACTTGTAGACGCCTTCCTTCCTAATTTTGAGGCAAGCAGGCCTTTATGAGCAAAGCCCGTTTTAACGGTTGCATCTCCGGATCGGCATGCAGGACGACCGATCTGATTGGGAACGTGACGCCGGTTCAGGCATTGGCCTTCTCACTGAGAAAAGAGGCCCATCATGACAGACCGTTTCACCATGCAGGATCCAAGGCACCAGTATCCCGCTCCCCCATTTCCCCGTCAGCAGCAAACGCCGCCAGGCTTGGTCAGCCAGATGAAGCCGAGGCCCGATCACGGCGAAGAAAGTTATGCCGGGTTCGGGCGCTTGTTGGGCCGCAAAGCGCTCATCACTGGCGGTGACTCAGGGATTGGCCGCGCTGCGGCCATCGCATATGCACGCGAAGGTGCCGATGTGGCGATCAACTTCCTGCCCGCCGAGATTGAGGACGCCAGTGACGTCATTGGTTATATCGAAAAAGCGGGCACAAAAGCCGTAGCGCTGCCGGGTGATATTTCTCAGGAGCAGACCTGCAAAGACATTGTAGCCCGAGCCGTGGAAGAACTGGGCGGGCTTGATATTCTGGTCATTAACGCTGCCCGGCAGCAAGCCCGCAAATCCGTTGCTGAAGTCAGCAGCGAAGATTTCGATTTGACCATGAAAACCAACCTTTATGCCATGCATTGGCTTACTCAGGCCGCACTTCCGCATTTGCCGCCTGGTGCAGCTATCATCAATACTGCCTCTATTCAGGCGTTCGAACCGTCTGCGCACCTACTTGACTATGCAACATCGAAGGCCGGTATTGTTGCCTATACGAAGGCGCTTTCCGCCCAGGTTATGGAAAGAGGTATCCGCGCTAATGCAGTGGCACCCGGACCGTTCTGGACTGTGTTGCAGCCAAGCGGCGGACAATTCCCCGAGAAGGTCGAGAACTTCGGTGAGGGCAGCGCCTTTGGGCGGCCCGGGCAACCAGTTGAACTGTCTTCGATCTATGTGCTGCTCGCTTCCCAAGAAGGCAGCTACATTACTGGTGAGGTATTCGGCGCCACCGGCGGCAAGGGAGTGGTCTAGGAGGGTTGTATGAACATGGAAATAACCGATGAACAGCTGCGGGCCGATATCGATGCGGGGCGCACCGGCGACAAGGTAGTCCATTCCGACCTGGCCGCGGCGCCGCTGGGAACTGATGCCGAGGCGGTGGCGCCTCGGTACCAGTCAGTTCCAAAGTTCGCCAAACCCTCTCGATACCGTCGAAATGGTCGGGCGGGGTATGGCACTACGTTGCCATCACGCTGTTCATCTGTCTGGCCCTTCTTTCGATTTTGACCCATGCTAGCTGATCGGGTCGATCACATTTCCACCTCTACTGGAACTGCTGGTCGTTGAAAAACTTTACGCAGAGTCACCGTACCAGTCCGCACCTCGCGCGTTTTCGCGCCCATCGCGGGCCGCTGCTTTTTTCAGAATTCAGAAGGGACCAGGATGTTTCACCATTGATCGAAATTGCAATGCCCCAGTTCCAATAATTCAGACTCTTTAGCTCCAGTTGTGTGAAAGCCCTATCGGGGCCCTTGAACACGCGAACGGAAACCGGAGCGCTGCAAAAGCGTTATTCCGCTTGAGGCCCCAATGCCTGGAGACTTGGTTTGAACGGGAGACCACAATTGTGTCCCAGCGTCGCTTCCGCGAGCTGTTCGCTGGATCCGACTGTGCATTTGCTGGAACGTCGGAGGGCTTTGTTAGGCAACTCGCCCTACCCGAACAACTTGCGTCAGCCTTTATCTCACTCGCGGCACAGACCATCATTCGGGGGCGGTCCACCCGTTGCATTTGACAACCAGAGTCGCGGATAATGGAACAACCGGCACAAGGGATTGATCTGATCCGGATTTTCGTGGGCGACCAGGGAGCCTGGATCTACCTCGAAATCCTGTTCCGTACCTTGATTGTCTATGGCTATGGCCTGCTGCTTTTGCGCTGGCTGGGTAGCAGGACCATCGGGCAGTTGTCGACCGTCGAATTCCTGCTGGTGATCGCGCTGGGCTCGGCCGTTGGCGATCCGATGTTCCAGCCCGATGTGCCGCTACTCCATGCCATGGCGGTGATCACCATTGTCGTGCTGGCCAACCGCGGCCTGGACCTGCTGATCGCGCGACATAAGCGCGTGGAACGGCTGGTGGATGGCGAGCCGCGCCAAATTGTTGACCAGGGCGTACTGAGCGAAGTCACGGGCGATGCCGAACTGGGCGCCAGCGAGATTTTCCAGAAACTGCGCCAGGCGGGAGTCAAACAGCTAGGCGAAGTGAGCTGCGCCTTCGTTGAGCCCAATGGTGCCATGAGCATTTTTCGGCATGACGGCACGCCCCCCTGGGGCCTGCCCATTGTACCGCCATGGGAAATCGTGGCGCCGCAGGTGATCGCGGCTGATCACCTGGTGGATCACCAGATGCATCTGTCCTGCTGTCACTGCGGGACCACAATTGCGGTAGGGGCCGGCCAAGGCCCCGGCGCGTGCCGGCGTTGCGGGCATGACCGCTGGACACCGGCAACGTGCTGACAGCCCTATCGCGCCAATTGAAGGCAAGCCCACCCATAGGGCTCCGGTTTTGGCTCAGCGACCGATCTCTGATCCAGGAGGCGGCGCTATGCACATTCCGGAGACTGGCCGCCAACTGCCAGCGAGAACAGCCAGTAGCGTGGTGTCAAAGCGACACCGCCCCCGGACATGGTCCAGGGGCGGTGATGAACGGTACCAGGGCAGCAAAGCCGTAAGCCGGCCTTACCATTCCGACTATCTGGCGAGATCTTCAGGCAGCGCGTAGGCGATGAAGTAGTCCCCGATCGGGGTCTCCATGAAGTCATGACCACCGGCATTGATCACCACAATTTGGCGACCCTGGGCTTCATAGGTCATCGGCGTGGCCTGCCCACCGGCGGGCAGCGCGACCTGCCAGACCTCTTCGCCGGTCTCGATGTCGATCGCGCGGAAGATGTCGTCGGTGGCTGCCCCAATAAAGAACAAGCCCGACGCCGTGATGACACCTCCGCCATTGTTCGGCGTGCCGATATCGATCGGCAACATGGACGGAATGCCGAAGGGGCCATTCTTGCGGGCCGAGCCAAAGGGGCGATCCCACAGCACTTCGCGGGTTTCCAGATCAATAGCAGCGATCCCGCCATAGGGCGGCTGCTTGCACAGCATGCCGGTGAAAGGCACGCGCCAGCCGGCATTGACGCGAATGCCGTAGGGTGTCTCGGCCTGTGGGCTCAGGCTGCCATGCGAACCTCCTCCGGCATCGGCGTCGTAGTTGGGATCGGTGATCGGCAGGACGCCAAGCTCATCGACCTCCTCGCGCGGCACCAGTTGGTTGTAATTGGGCATGTTGTTGTAGTTGGTGATCATGATGTTCTTTTCAGGATCCACCGCGACACCACCCCAGTCCACGCCGCCATTATAGCCGGGAAACTGGATCCAGGGCTGGTCGACTGTCGGCGGAGTATAAACGCCCTCATAGCTGGCCTGGCGAAACTGAATTCGGCACCAGAGCTGATCAAGTGGCGTTGTGCCCCACATGTCGGCTTCGGTCAGGTCAGGCTTGAGCAAATTGGGAAAATCGGTGACATAGGGCTGCGTTGGCGACAAGCGCTCGGGCTCGACGCCGCCCTGGGGCGCGGGCCGTTCCTCAATATTGACAAGTGGCTCGCCGGTCTCGCGGTTCAGGATATAGAATTGCGCCTGCTTGGACGGCATGATGATGGCTGGGACCGGGCCATCGGCAGTGGGGAAATCCACCAATGTGCCCTGCCCGCCTAGATCGTAGTCCCACACATCATAGTGGACAGTCTGGTAGTGCCAGGCGACGTCGCCGGTTTCGACGTCAAGGGCCACAATGGCCGTTGAATAGCTGTTTTCTGCCTCGGAGCGATCACCGCCCCAATAGTCCACGGCCGAATTGCCCATGGGCATATAGACTAGGCCAAGGTCATCATCGCCGGAGGCAATGGTCCACATATTGGGGGTGCCGGGCGTATAGACCTCGCCTTCGGGCGGCAGGCCTGTCTCGCTGGGACGACCCATATCCCATGCCCATTCGAGCTCACCGGTCACGACATTGTATCCACGGATCACGCCCGAGGGCGCCTCGCGGGTCTGCCCGTCGCTGACCTGACTGCCGACCACGAGCACGTCGCGCACCAGCGTTGGCGGCGAGGTCGGAGCATAAAAGCCTGGCGCCGTATCACCGATGCCTTCGAGCAGGTTGACCGTTCCCCCACTGCCGAAATCGTCGCAGGGCTGGCCGGTCTCGGTGTCGAGCGCGATCATGCGGGCATCATGGGTCAGATGCACGACCCGGCTCGCGCACAGATCGGTTCTCGTGGCGTTCGAATCTTCAAAATAAATCAGCCCGCGGCAAGAGGCATTGTAGCCAATCGCGTCAACGGGCGTCTGGGGATCGTGGGTCCAGAATTCGGCCCCTGTCGCGGCGTCGAGTGCGCTGATCATGTTGAGTGCAGAACACAGGTAAAGTCGGTCGCCGATCTTGATGGGCGTGTTCTGATTGCCGAAGGGCTCATCGTTTTCCGGCAGATCACCGGTGCGGAATTCCCATATCTTTTCCAGTTCACCTACATTATCGAGCGTGATCTGGTCGAGCGGGGAATAGCGGGTTGCGCGGTGCGTGCCCCCATAGGCGGGCCAATCCACACCGGCTTCAAGCGTCGTATAAGCAATTGTCTCGACGGCCGGTGCCGGTGTTTCGGCTGGCGTCTCAACAGGTGTCAGCTCATCTACAGGCTCCGCCTTCGAAGCGGGCGCAGTCGGGTCTGCGGGGTCAGTGGGTTCGGCGTTGTCTGATGCTGCCGGCGACACAGTATCCGAGTCGGATTGTGTGGGACCTGGCGCAACCGCTTCATCGGCAGGCGCAGTCGCGTCCTGGGCCACGACCGTGTGCTCTCGTACACTGGACAGAGCCAGCAGTGATGCCCCCACAGCGACAATGGCAGCGGCGGCGGCCCCGAGAGAGCGGCGCGGCGTACCCATACCACCACGCAGGACGGGAATGGTCAGCAAGACCAGAACGAGAATGACTGTGGGCGCAACGAGGCGCGGCACCTGAGCCCAGCCATCTAGGCCCGCCTCCCAAAGCGCCCAGATTACGGTGCCCGCATAGGTAACCAGATAAATCCAAACACCGAGCATGGCATGACGAAAAACAAAATAGGCGGAGGCGAGGAGGCCAAGCCCGGCCAGAGCATAGTACCAGGAGCCGCCCAGCATGATCAGATAGATGCCACCAGCGAATATGGGAACGCCGAACAATGCCATCAGAACGGCGAGCGCTATTGCCCCCCAGTAGCCAAATCCGTGGTTCGCCTGTGCCATGCTGCGCTCCTCTGGTTGGATATCCTCCATGTCCGAACGTCAGACCATGGCCAGAGTTCCAATCCACTGAATTCGAAGCTTCTATGCATTCATGGACTACATACCTTGTGGGGTCGCCAGGACTGTACGTCACCAATAGCGAGCCGACCCAAAAGGCTTGAGTACCTATCCATTGTCTTCCTTCGCTGGCTTGCCATGCGGTTGATCCAGTTTCGAGCCATCGGGCTTGTTCCCTAGATCGTCAATGTTGTCGTCCATCTGCTCACCATCCTCGGTCTCTAACGGGGCGGGTTTCACCTTTTTCTTCGTCATCTGAACCTTCTACTTTTCTTCGTCATCTGACACGCCTGTGTCTCCTGCGAGATTCTGCGTCAACGCATTCTGAGATGTAAAGTTCAATGGCAAGCCAACGTTGGCGATCATCTGCCACACGCCAAGTCTCAACCTCAAACCGCGTGATGCCATCCACAAGCTGACGTTGCGCGGCTTTTTTGTGACCTTTGGATACCTCCCCCTCAGCGCCTAGTGCACTCCGGCTAAAAAACCGGCTCCTAGCGATTGCCCCAGCCACAATCTGTTGAACAGACGGATTGCCATCAAGGCCAGTAGATCTCGATCAGCCCGGGAGCAGATCAGTCCATACTCACGACGATATTTGAACTATCCGCCAGCGCTGGGAAATATGGGCTTTGTCCGAACTCAAAGCCTACATATGGCCGAAAATGTCCAACTCGGATCGCGCGGCTATGAAGTTCGGGGATGCCGTACCATTTTCGAAACTTATGCGAGCGACCCAGTCTGTTCAGTGGCACGCGCGTCTGGATTGACAATCGACATCATCGAATATTATTCGATGGGCCTAGATTGTGAGTGCCTAGGATCAATCTTGGGAAATAGGAAAATGCCACATTTTTGGTGCTCCTGTTTGCGATAGGATCCAGAGAGGTGCGGAGCCATGACGATCTATCGTGTCCTTGACCTTCGAAGTGATCCGCCAGTAGAGCATGAAATTTCAGACGCCATCTCGCCAGAACATGCAGCGAGCCTTGCTCTGAATGCATCACTGGTGCGCAGCGGTAGGACGTCTGATCTGATGGCAAAGGTTTACTATCAATTCCCCGAGCAGCCCCAAAGCATGGTCAGGCTGTATCAAGCAGCCGCCGACCGAAAGTAGGAATCTGTTTGGAATTGACTGTTTAATCGGTTTGTAAAAATGTTGTAGTGTAAACCATCAGCGTGACGAGGTCAGAAATGAAATCTGAGTTTTCACAAATTGATATCTCTTGCCCAACTTGCAAAACAAAAAATTCGTTGACTTACGATGCTGGCATAGAGCGCGAGAAAATGAACTGCTCGCACTGCGGTGAGAATTTGGGGCGAATTATTGATCGGCAGATTTCTCAGAGTCAGAAGTCAGCTTCTGCGCAGGCAGCTTCGGAAGGCTAAATGCACACCGATTTGTGGCATCACATCAAATAAAATAGTTCATCGACCCGGCTGCCGCGTCGGCAACGCGCGCTCAGGTCTCGTTTTTCGCTAGTGGCATCATTTCTCGGAGGACCGGCGCTAACCGGCCCCCGATAAGGCGATGGGTTTCCATGTCGGGTTGCAGTGGATCTGACAGCGGCAGACGCGAATGATCTGACGTTGCCCCCAACTTCTATCCAGCGTGATGGAGACTCCGTCGGTTGTTGACCTGCCCCCGAAGTTTGGACCACCCGAACGGGCAATTTTCCGCGTTTTCTGCTCAGGTTGGGCCGGCTGCGGCTGAGCAGTTTACCAGCGATATCGGCGGCTTGTTGCCGATGGCGCTATGGGGGCGAACTTCATTGTAGTCTCTACGCCATTCCTCCATCTTGGCGCGGGCGTCGTCAAGGTTCATGAACCAATGTGCGTTCAGGCATTCGGCCCGGAACTTGCCGTTGAAGGACTCGATGAAGGCATTGTCAGTGGGCTTGCCGGGTCTGCTGAAGTCAGGATCACGCCCTTATGATAGGCCCACAGATCAAGGTCCCTGGAGATGAACTCGGAGCCCTGATCCACCCTGATCGATTGGGGGTTAGCGGACTGGCAGGTTTCATCTGTCAAAACTAGCAAGCAGACATTCAAGGGAACTTCATAGAGCTGTCATCGTCAGACAATACCGAACTGCGACGACCATGTTCCCCTTGCTTAATGATGCAAAAGTATGCCGATGCTAGAGCTCACATCGCCACCGCCGCCTTATATCGTTTCTATGATTTCGCAGGGTATCGCGCACGAAAATGAGCTTTCGTCGGTCGCGAGGTACGATTTTGCGATCGTAGAGCGTGAAGGCGACGCAATTATCGGCGGAGTGACGGCATCCATCTCATTTGCTGCTCTGTTCATCAACAATATCTGGGTTGAGAGGCACGCCAGAGGGCGTGGCGTGGGCAGGGCTTTAGTTACCGCTGCCGAAGCGGAAGGTGTCCGGCTGGGCGCAACAATGGGTTGCGTGGACACATTGTCCACGCAGGCTCCGTATTTCTATGCAAGCCTCGGATACTCAGAGTTCGGTCGTCTGGAAGGCTGGGAGGACGGCAATGCCGTCGACCGAATCTGGTTCAGGCGCCCTCTACGAAGCCAAGCTTTGGCCTGAATTATACGTGTCGGCTGACGCCGTAGACCTAGCTAGATGGCAATGACCACATTGGGGTCGGCAGCCGTCTGGCGGCATTATCGCTTGGAAGCATACCGCGCAATTCGCTGGCGGCAGGGATGGAACAACCGAGGTCCTGTATCAGGTCGGCGAGGCTCCCGTTCTGGAATAGGGAACGCCTCCCTGCGCCATCTTGCCCGGCGAGCTTCTGCCACATGTTGACCTCGTCACCATGGGAAAACCCTTTCTTCCCGAGAGAAGCCACAGGCGACTTTACCGCCCTGCGCGGCAGCGCGAGGGGCGGTCTCGGGCATAAAGATCACCTATGCCCATTGAGCAAATCGGGCCCTCCGCGTTGACCTGACCCGCTGGGCGTTGAAGCGGAGCGGCCCCGTCAGGGGGTCAACGCCCCGTGGGTTGGGGCATTGACTTTGCCCCAATAAAATTAGGTCAAACAAATTCTAGGCATTGAGGCGGTCGCAGCGCAACGTGAATGAGAAAAACAGATCCAATTCGGTTCTAGCTGAAGGCCGGATTCAGCGAACATCATTTCGCCAATACAGCCATTTCCTCGCCAAAAAATCCCATCCCCCGAGTTCAAAGTCGACTGCTAACTATCCCTAGCATCTGTGCGGATTATGCTGACATCTATCGATTAGGATGCGTTGGGGCAGTGCTGCACACACACCGGCGCCGGTTGTCAGGTGGCTGCGCTGGTGACGACAACAACCTTGTCGCAAGGCAATCAGGCTGCTGGCAATTATCTCTGTGTCAGATCCGTCCTTTAGGTTGGTGAATCTCTGAGGGTTGTGTAGGTGTTTGACTATCGCTGGCTGGCGCAGGTCTACGAGTCATTGAAGCCCTCTAGCGGCACAGGGCGGCTCCTTTGGCATCGGCTGGGCGCCAAGACCATCGAGTTGATCCAGGAGAACGTCCATGTCGACGCGGTCCGTGACGACCTCGATACTCTGGTCCTGGATGCCGAACTGCTCGAAGCGGTCCTCGGCAACCCTGACCCGGAAAAGAGGGCCAAGGAAATCTCGGTCAAGCTGGCGGGCCGCCTACGGAAGCACACCGGAAATCCGAAGTTCAGGGCGCTGGGCGAGCGTCTGGAGGACCTGAGGAATCGGCACCAACAGGGCCTGCTGCTATCCATCGACTTCCTGAAAGAGCTCCTGGCGCTGGCGAAGGACGTGGTCAGAACCGAACGCGAAACACCCGAGGAAGAGGACATCGATCGCGGCAAGGCGGCGTTGACAGCGCTGTTTGAGGAGGCGCGGAACGGCGACACGCCTGTGATGGTCAAGCGGGTCGCGGACGATATCGACGAGATCGTGCGTGCGGTCCGTTTCGACGGCTGGCAGGCCACGCACGCGGGTGAACGCGAGGTCAAGAAGGCGCTTCGCCAGACGCTTTTTCGTTACAAGCTGCACCAGGATGCAGAGCTGTTCGAGAAGGCATACGGGTACGTTCGCGAGTACTACTAAATTTCAATTGGCCGGAGATTCCCACTCTTTTGCGCTCTTCGGCAAACCCCTAGTTGGAAACTTGACGATCTGCTTGAGAAAGCGGCTCGGCAGCTACCACGGTGACGGATCATCGATAGACGCAGGCCCCTCGCTCCGGCTCACGAGGACGCGCGCCCGCTCCAGTACTTGAGCATCCTCCGCCTTCAGGCGGTCTTGCACCCCCGCCAACTCTCCGATGGCCTGATCGAGTTGCTGTTCGCGCTCCACGATGGCATCTAGCCGGGCCCTGATTTCAGCCATCTTGGCGGCAACGGCCTCCAGCACTTTGAGTACGGCTCCCACTAGCGGTCCCAACTTTCTGAGCTGGGAAGCAAAAGACGGCGGGACTTTCCAAGTACCAGTTGGGGGTCGTGGCTCGAGGTTGTCGAGGTGAGGATTAGTGAAGATCTCCAAAAGAGTTTTTGCGTTATCCTCAAACGACTGCTTGAGCTCTTCACGATCGGCTCCAATAGCAGTCGTAGCAGCCTCAAATACCGCTTTCTGATCAAGGGCCTCCTTCTCTCGAACCTCAGCAGCTGCAGCTTTTTTTTTCGCTTCTTGTTCAGCCTTGTACTGTCGAGGGGTCAGATGCTCCTTGCCCGTATCGCGCCCGGGCTTGCCTCGCTCAATGGCTGCGTCGAGATGCTGCTGGGCATACTTAGCCCAGCCAGTGTTCAATGCCGAATAATGAGATCCTTTTGGATACCCTAACCTCACGGCGGTTTCTTCCAGGCATTTGTTCACGGAAATCACGCGCTTGGTTTGCGCACGCCCCTTGTATTTCTCCTGCCGGATCGGCGCGAAGTAGACGTCCACCCACCCTCCGCCCTCCTCGTCCAAGTCCATTCGCGCGCTGACAACGGCGTCGTCGCCGGCAATGCTTTTGACCCATGCGATTGCCGCCTCGAACACCCGAACGTTACGAGGATTGGCAGGGTCGTGAAGATTGCCACCGGCTTCCGTTATCCAACCGGGTGAAACGCCAATCCCAATGGAGTGAAGAAGTTGAGCGCCTTTTCGGGGATCCACATCGTTGCGCTTTTTGAAGTCTGCATACGCCTTAGTGAGCCGGCGGCCACTATCGTCCGGCCAGTCCAATCCCGCTCCCGCGACCGCACCAGGTCTCAAGTTTTCGCGCGCCAGCCGGTCAACGCGCAGCCCGTGGCGTTCGAGGTCTCTGAGACGCTGACGGGTCTCGACAGGTTCGCTGTGCGTGAAAGCAAAGAAGGTCATGCCCCGCCCCCGACAGCGAGACCAGAACCGCTTTCGTGGCAGTCGATTGGTTTACAGCCGATACCGGAGACGCCCACAAATCGGTCATCGCTATCGCCCCACAGTGTAAACCAAGATGCCGGAAACCCCAGGCTTTCCGCCAATTTTGCGAGCTCACCTCCTGATTTGTAATAGGGTTTCTTTGGAGCCGGATTTAGCGACCAAACGCTGAGCTCATTCGGACGGTTCGCAAGGCCCGACGACCACCAAATCGCATCAGTCATGAGCACCCTCAACTTCGGTATGCTGCAACTGCAGAAACTCTTCGAGCAGACTATCTTCAGCACGTGCAGCCTCAAGTTCCGCTTTCAGTCTGGCGGCAATGGGCAGTAGCTTGCGAGCCTCCATGGCACCGCCCTTGCGCATTACCGTGGCAAGAAGACTCAGATAGATCTCGCACTGCAGAACTGTTCTTGGCTTTGGCTGCGGCGGGAGCATCCCGAACCCTTTGACGATTAATGACGTCGCTAGGCTAGGAGACTTCGAGCACTCAAAAAAAGCGTCGCACCGCATCGAAAAATGGCTAAATTTTTACACTTTCAGGCCATTTCTTGCCTAGTTTCGTAAAGATGGGAGTGAGCGGTTTGGGGCTGTACGGGCCGTTGGTGTGCTACCAGACAATGACCGGAAGGACGGCCACTGATGCCAAAAACTTGGTCGCGCTTCAGGATCTGGCGAGCTTTTTGGAAGAGAAGCGAGAGGGTCTGGGGGATAAAACCTTCGGCAACGACTTTATTGGAAACCGGAGCGGGTATTTGCATCGCGACACCTCCGGTGAAATCAGGGTGTTGCGGGAGAGGTGGGCGCTATTCCGTCCCACTTTGAGGGATGTGATTTCCAAGAGCAGTTCTCAAAGATTGGCCGTTGTCGTGCCTGACATTGAAAAGCTGTTGGATTGCGACATCTTCGTTGCCGCCGCAATTGCCTATCTGAATTCTCGCATGGTGTTGCAGATCTTCTCCATGAAAAACCCGCAGACCGGCAGAGACAAAGTTTCGCGAGCGCTGACGAAAGAAGGATTAGCCGTGATGAGGGATGGCGAGGAGATCTATCACTATCTCACCGGGAACAGCGACGCGTGCAAAACAATATCCGAGAAGGTCCTGGCTAGTGCAATCAATAGCAAACCGACGGTGAAAACCATTGCCGAGTTTGACTGGAACGCGCCAGTGAGCGTCGTTGTTCCGAGATTACAAGCGGAGTGGGAGCGCGTCTGTGGACCAGAGCTTCTGGTAGAGCCCAAATTCATCTGAGGGGAGTGGGGAATTCTCGCCAGACGGAGGATCGCCGGCTCAGGCGCTCCATTTCGGCGCCTTCATCCTAGGAGCTGAACGATGATCACGACGCTTTCGGCTACAGTTGGCGGACTCGCTACTCCAAAAGCCACTTCACATTGCTGACCCAGCGCAACGACATTCGGGATGCGGGATGCTCTGCCTCGTTCCACTCGTCGACCAATTCTCCTGCCTCTCTAATCGCGAAAGAGGCTGCGTGCCGAACTTGCAAATGTCCCAAGGCTGCAGCCAAGAAGATGACATTGTGCGTCGCGCCCAATCTGGATCCTGCGGGCGCGAACTCCATCTGCAGCTTTTGCCCAGGTCCATCACAAACGATAGCTTTGCCAAAGCCTCGCAATAATGCTGCCCGTGCGCAATTCCGATTGAGTGAAACCGAGTAAATTGAGCCGTTGAGCCAGGCATCGCTAAACGACCTCGATGTCGAATTTCAGTGCCATGGCCTGCAACAAATCACGCTGCCACAGAAGCCCTCCCCCCGAGCCGTAGCTGGGTCTGGACACGGTATGGCCAAACAAGCCCATCCGAACCTCATAGTCGATGGTGGCCCGCTTCATTCGATCTTCAAAAGTGTGCCGTAGTCCGTATAGCGTGTGGTCCTGTGTTGGTAGCAATCCGTTTTCTTCCAGGTACGTGTTGATCGTCTGAGACGCGGTCCCGGCCTTGTCCATATAGCGCGCAAATCCCTCGGGGAATCTCTCAAAGACCTTCAGCGCCACGCCGACCAATGGAATAGTCCGTACTGATGCCGGACTTTTGACCTCGTGCGGTCCGAACTCCTTCACTTCGGGGTTCTTCTTGTCATTGGCCCGTCTGTTGCGAACCGAAATGTGCGGCACGTCAGCATCGAGCACGATGGCATTGGGCGTAAGATTGCAGATTTCGGACGGCCGACATCCAGTTTCAATCATCGCGAGCAGGACGCCCCGAGCTTCCGGATTAAGCCCCGCCAATGGTCCTGCGGTCAGGAATTTCTGCTCGATCCACGAGATGGGAAATGGCGGCCGCGGGTCTGAGCCGTCTTCGGGAAATCCCAAGGCCAGAAACGGGTTCAGTCGCTCCTTGTCGTTGTGCTCGAAGGAAAAATACTCGCGGTACAGCTTACGCAGTTCGCCGATCTCGCGATTGGCAGAACTGGGATGCATTGGCTCGGCATCATCGTCGGGCATGATCCGGTTCAACCAGAAGCGGTAAAAACGAACGGCATCTTCACGAGTTATCGTGGCAAGGGGTTTATCCCCGACGACTTCGACAAAGCGACGAATGGCGCGTTTGGGGATGTTCTTCCACAGGCGCAGTTGGTTGGGGCTCTTGTTGGCAAGAACAACCTTGCCGGGACCCTCGATATAGGTTCTGAACGCATCGTCGAACCGGTCTTGCGGTTGGAGCACAGTGCCCAGAACGGCCTGCCCCACCTCGGGTGGGGTAGATACGGGCATAATCGCTTCCAGTCGGCTGGAGAGTTCGTCCCAAGTGGCGGAACGCGCCAAATCCTCTGCTGAGGTATAACCGAAACCCATTGCCTTTACCCGTTTGAGCGCAGTGGAATAACGGGTCCGAGACCGATCGATGTTTTCGTTGAGTGTGAGTGAAGCCCAGAGCTCATCGTCGGCCGCAGCGAGAACATCGCGAGCCCGTCGCGCGATCGCTAGGTCGCGGGTGCCGAGAGCTTGCCGAATGAACGGAGCCCGCGAGTCGAGAGCTGCCAAGGCTGTGGGTACGCGCCGATAGTAAACCCAGCTATGTCCCCGGCGTTTCAGATAGCGGTCGAGGTCATCCAACTTGCCCAATTTCCAGCCCACCGCACACGCATGTATCGCACTTTGTGGCGCGCTTTGTAGCACAGTTTTAAGAGCTGGCTACACAGCCGAGGGCTCATCACGCGGAAAAGCTAGGAATTTCATGCTTGTAGTGAATTAGAACTTTGGGATATTGGAGCGGGTAGCGGGAATCGAACCCGCATATTCAGCTTGGAAGGCTGCTGCTCTACCACTGAGCTATACCCGCCCGGTCAATGACCGATGCCAAGCCATTAGCCCGACAGCGGCGCGCCTGCAACCCCCGCATTGCAGCAAGCGGTCTGCTGGCGCAAGGATGGCGGTGTAGACAAGGAGGACGCGCATGCAATTGGGTATCAATCTGCTGTGCCTGAGCGGCTTTATCGACGCTGAACATCTTGGCCGGCTGCGCCAGCTCAAGGATATGGGCTATGACGGCGTGGAAATCCCCGTGCTGCGCGGCGCGCCCGAACACTATGCCTGGCTGGGGCAGGAACTCGACCGCATCGGCCTGCGCCGCACCTCGACGTCCGTGGTGCCCTCCGTCCATGCCAATCCGCTGAGCGCTGATTCTGCCGAACGCGCCGCGGGCAAGGATCATCTCGACTGGGCCCTCGATTGCGCCATCGCCATGGGGGCGGAAAGCGTGGGCGGCCCGATTCACGCCCCCATCGGCCATTTTACCGGTCAGGGGGCAACGCTGGACGAATTGAAGCGGGGCGCTGAAATCCACCACGCCCTCGCCGAGCGGGCCGCCAGCAACGGGGTCTATCTCAGCCTTGAGCCGCTCAATCGCTTCGAGACCTATTTCCTCAACACCATGGCGCAGGCGCGCGCCTATGTGGAACTGGTGGACCACCCCGCCTGCCGCATCATGTACGACACCTTCCATGCCAATATCGAGGAGCAGGACCAGCCCCGGGCCATCGCCACGCTGGGCCAGCATATGGGGGTACTGCACGTGTCCGAAAATGACCGTGGCATTCCCGGCCGTGGCCAGATCGATTTTGCCGCAATTTTTAGCGCCGTGCGGGCCAATGGCTATGATGGCTGGGTAACGCTGGAGGCCTTTGGCGCCGGCCTGCCCGAACTGGCTGCCGCCACGCGGGTCTGGCGCCCGCTTTTCCCCGATTTCGACACGCTGAGCACCGAGTCGCTGGCCTTCATCCAGCAAAACTGGCGCGAGGCCGCCCCCTGACGGCTGTCACACCTTCTTGGTATTGCCGCGCCAGAATGCGCAGTGATCTGGCAACGAAGCGGTTTTTTACAGCCCATTGCGTGTGGGGAGTTGACACTGTCTCGCCAGACCACCATAAACCGCCCCGACGACGCGCCTCGGCGCAGCGTCATCCTACCCAAGCGACGTTGTTGTGGAGGGGTGGGAGAGTGGTTAAATCCATCAGACTGTAAATCTGACCGCTTAGCGTACACTGGTTCGAATCCAGTCCCCTCCACCAACGCCCTTCCCTCCAGAATGGCCAAAATCAGCTTCCTGGCGCATCTGCGCAGGCGAGCCGCTTGCTGGCATCGCGCAAAGGCGCTACGCAAAGCTCATGAGCTTCAATAAATTTCCGCCCAAGCCGCGCTACAATCCCGATGACGGTCCGGTCTATCTGTATGGCCTGCACACCGTGCGCGCCGCGCTCGACAATGCTGACCGCATCAAGAAGGTGCTGCTGGCAACGCCCAATGCGCTGAACCGTCTCAAGGAAACCGGCGAAATCGGCAAGGTGACCGTCAAGGAAACCACGCCCAAGGAACTGGACCGCCTGCTGGGCGAAGATGCGGTGCATCAGGGTGCCGCCCTTGAAGTTGACCCGGTCAGCCGCTTCAAGCTTGAGGACGTCAATCCGCTGCAACTGGTGGTGGTGCTCGATCAGATCACCGATCCCCACAATGTCGGTGCCATTCTGCGCACCGCCTGTGCCTTTGGCGCCGATGCCGTGATTACCACGGCCCGGCACTCGCCGCGCGAAACCGGCGTGATGGCCAAATCGGCCTCGGGCGCACTGGATCTGGTGCCGATGATTGAAGTGCGCAATCTGGGCGACGCGCTCGAAAAACTCAAGGCACGCGGCATGTTAGTGCTCGGCTTTGATTCTGAATCAGAACTTCAGCTCAAGCCGCGCACCGACAATCAGCCCATGGCAATTGTCATGGGTGCCGAGGGCAAGGGCCTGCGTCAGCGCACCCGCGAACTCTGCGACGAGATGGTCAAGCTCGACATGCCCGGCCCGATCAAGTCGCTCAACGTTTCCAACGCCGCTGCCATTGCTCTGTTTGCGGCCACTGCCGGACGGTCCTGATGAGCACATTTGAGCCCTTTGCCATCGCCCTGCGCCTGTCGGGCGTTACACTGGCCCAGGCCGAGCTCGACACCGCGCTCAAACAGCTCACCAGCCGCTTTGAGCCCGAAGACGCCGAGGCCAGCCATTACGCGCAGGTGGATGTGCCGGTGAGCAACCCGGTGCGCGGCCTGCTCGAACTGGCCGAACGCTCGGGGCCGACCATCGCCGCCATGCTCCAAGACCGCCGCATCGGCAAGGCAGTTCTTGATATCGCCTTTGACTATCCCGAGCACGGCGAGGCCATGTCGGCCCGCCTGCCCGCCCATGCGGCAGCGGCAATTGCCGCGCATGGCATTGATATCGAAATCTCGGTCTATCTAACCGATGTTGAGGACGCCGAGGAAGACTAGAGCGCGCCGCGCAGTTCGGGCGCATCAGCCGTGATCACGTCACGCCCGAACACACCGGTATCCTTGGGCACCAGCCGCACCACCGAATAGCCGCCCTGCTCCAGCGCCGACAGAAAGTCGGGCAGCATGGCCACGGTGCGCGCATGAATGTCGTGGAACAGCACAATGCCGCTACCGCGCTTCTCGAGCCGCTCCAGCGTGCGCTGGGCCACCGTGGCGGCGCTATCCTTGTAGTAGTCCTTGCTGTCGATATCGACATCCAGAACGATGGTACTGCCCTGCATCAGATTGGTGCGCAGGAAACCGGTCTGGGACAGATAGGGAAACCGGAAGAAGGGCGACAGGCGTTGCCCTGCACCTGCGAGGGCCCGCGACACTGCGCGCTCCCCCTTGGCGATCTCGTCGAGCGCTTCCTGCCGGTCCAGACTGCCCAGATCAACATGGTTGAAGGTGTGGCTGCCCACCGTATGCCCATTAAGCGCAACCTGCTGCGCCAGCTTAGGATTGGACTGGGCGGCCGAGCCCAGCATCAGGAATGTCGCCTTGACCCCGAAATCGTCCAGCGTTGCCAGGATTTCATTGGTCTTGCCGGCGCGCGGGCCATCGTCAAAGGTCAGCACAACCTCGCCCGGGCGCAGGATGATATCGGCAGTGGACCCAACAGCCAGTGTCCGCCCACCCAGCCGGCTCGAGGCGAAAATCCGCTCGGGCATGGGCTGCGCGGTGATGGGCTGTGAGGCTTGGATAATCGAGCCGGTCACCTCGTTGGAAACCGCCCTGGCCGAATAGGCCATCAGGCTCTTGTCTGCCGGTGGCTTGGCACACCCGCCCAGCATCACGCCCAACACCACCAGCGACATAGCAAAACGGGAAAGGGACACGAACTGAACTCGGTGTAATTGAAATTACACTTAGTTCTTGCCCATTATGGTTAACATTCCCCTCGCGAAATCTTAAGGATTACTTACCTGCCAACGACTTAGCCCGTCGCCCCAGCGTGTCCAGAGCGCTCAGAAACGCTGAGCGATCAGCGGGTGTGAAGCCGGCATTATAGCCCTTGGACTCCCCCGTTTCGCGCAGATGCTGGTTCAGATCGCGCATCGCCAGCGCCATGCCGATCGAGGCTGGCGTGAAAGGTTTGCCGCTAAATCCCAGAACATGACACCTCTTGTCGATTGACCGACTGGCCAGCGGAATATCGGCCGTGAGCACGATATCATTGGCCGCCGCCTGCTCCACGATCCAGTCATCAGCGGCGTCGGCACCCGCAGGCACCACCACGACCTTGATCATGGGGTCGCGCGATGGCCGGATCCCGCCATTGCTGACCAGCGTGACGACCAGCCCCAGCCGCTCGGCCACCTTCATGGCCTCCGCCTTGACCGGGCAGGCATCAGCATCAACAAAAATGGTGGGGTCAGGCAAGGCGTTTCCAATCTGGTCTGAGCGGCTGGCTGGGTTGTCCGGCTCTTCCAAAACAACACCCGTCACGCTGCACTGGACAGCAACGTAACGGATCGGCGCCGAGCCTAGTACACCACGACGCTACGGATGCTTTCGCCCGAATGCATCATCTCAAAGCCCTTGTTGATGTCTTCCAGACGCAGCGTATGGGTGATCATCGGATCGATCTCGATCTTGCCGTCGAGATACCAGTCGACGATTTTTGGCACATCGGTGCGACCCTTGGCGCCGCCAAAGGCCGTACCCATCCAGGTGCGGCCGGTCACCAGCTGGAACGGCCGTGTGGCGATCTCCTTGCCCGCGCCAGCCACGCCGATCACCACCGACTTGCCCCAGCCGCGGTGGCTGCATTCGAGCGCCTGGCGCATCACCGTGGTATTGCCGGTGCAATCGAAAGTGTAATCGGCCCCGCCGATCAGATCGCCGCGCCGCTTGGTCATGTTGACCAGATGGGGCACCACATCGCCCTCGATTTCCTTGGGATTGACGAAGTGGGTCATGCCGAAGCGCTCGCCCCAGCTCTTCTTGTCATTGTTGATGTCGACACCAATGATCATGTCCGCGCCCGCCAGACGCAGACCCTGGATCACGTTCAGACCAATGCCGCCCAATCCGAACACCACGGCGGTCGACCCGATCTCGACCTTGGCCGTGTTGATCACCGCCCCCACGCCTGTGGTCACACCGCAGCCGACATAACAAACCTTGTCGAACGCCGCCGACGCGTCGATCTTGGCAACCGCAATTTCGGGCAGCACGGTGAAATTCGAAAAGGTCGAGCAGCCCATATAGTGAAAGATCGGCTTGCCATTGAGCGAAAAGCGCGAGGTACCGTCGGGCATCAACCCCTGCCCCTGGGTCGCGCGGATGGCGGTGCACAGATTGGTCTTGCCCGACAGGCACGAATAGCACTCACGGCATTCCGGCGTGTAGAGAGGAATGACATGGTCACCCTTTTTCAGGCTTGTCACCCCCGGCCCGACATCGACCACCACGCCCGCGCCTTCATGGCCCAGAATGGCGGGAAACAGTCCCTCGGGGTCGGCGCCTGACAGGGTGAAGTCATCGGTGTGGCAAATGCCGGTCGCCTTGATCTCGATCAGAACCTCGCCAGCCTTGGGGCCTTCAAGATCGACTTCGACGATTTCGAGCGGCTTGCCAGCTTCAAAGGCGACGGCGGCGCGGGTCTTCATGATGAGATTCTCCCTGGATCAATTGACCCAAGGTTTGGCACGCCCGGCGCCTTGGCGGCAACCGGCCAGTGTTCAATTCGCGCCGATGGAAACCACGACATTGACCGTCGCCGCCACGATCACAGTATTGAAAAAGAAAGAGAACGCGCTGTGGATCAGTACAAGCCGCCGCATGCGGTTTGCAGTGATCGCAACGTCAGCCACCTGCGCCGTCATGCCGATGACATAGGCGAAATAGAGGAACGCCACGCCATCGGGCTCACCACCACCGGGGAAATCCAGCCCGCCCGCGACAGCACCGTCCTGCCCGCCCTCGTAGTACTCAAACGCATAGTGATAGGTCGCCATGGTGTGCACCACGAACCAGCCCAGCACCACGGCGATCATGCTGAGCACCAACTGCGCCGTGTCGTGCTCCTGCGGTGAATTGATCACCAGAAACAGTGACACCACGCAGACCCCCACGATCAATACGGTAATCAGGAAGATCGCGCCCATCGGCACATCGGCCTCGTCGGCGTGAGCCTTGAGATAACCGGCGCTCAACCCTGGCAGGCGCACCGCAGCCTGTGCCAGATAGCTGCCGAAAAACGCCACGGCCGATGCCGTGACGGCCCAGTTTGGAAACAGCCAGCCCGTCAATGCCGCCACCACCACACCCACCAGCATGGCGATGTAGAAGACGCGGTGGCGGTGGTGGAACATGCGACACTCCGGACAAGGACCTGGACTGACTTCAGCGCCAGTCTCAGGCCTTTGTCCAGCCCTGCCCTAGTCCTGCAAGGCCCCCGGTCCCGGCGTCGCGCCTGCGGGCACCTTGCCCAGAATGATCATGCCGAGCACTTCATCCTTGGTCACGTCGCTGGTCTTGGCGCTGCCCACCACCTGCCCGTTCTTCATCACCACCACGCGGTCGGCCAGATCGAACACGTCATGAATGTCGTGGCTGATCAGGAAGATGCCGATGCCGTCCGATTTCAGCTGCTTGATCAGATCACCCACCTGGGTGGTTTCCTGCGGGCCCAGCGCAGCCGTGGGCTCATCCATGATCAGGATGCGCGCATTGAACAGAATGGCCCGGGCAATCGCCACCGACTGGCGTTGACCGCCCGACAGCGCCTTTACCGGCTCCTTGAAGCGGCGGAAATTGGGGTTGAGCCGCCCCATGACTTCGCGCGCCTTGGATTCCATGGCCGCGTCGTCAAGCGTGCCGATGGCTGTGGTGATCTCGCGACCCAGGAACAGATTGGCAGCGGCATCGACATTGTCGGCCACGGCCAGCTGCTGATAGATCGTTTCGATCCCATAGCCTTTGGCATCGCGCGGATTGTTGATCGTGGCGTCTTCGCCATTGATCCGGATCGAGCCGGCATCGCGCTTATAGGCGCCCGACAGGATCTTGATCAGTGTCGACTTGCCGGCGCCATTATGGCCCAGCAGCCCCACCACTTCGCCCGGAAACAGGTCGATGGAGGCGTGGTCCACGGCGCGGATGCCACCGAAGGAGATGGAAATGTCGTTCATTTCCACAAGCGGCGTTCTGGTGTCCAGCATCTCAAGGACTCCTAGTGTTTGTTACGGCGGTAGAGCGTATCGAGCCACACCGCAAAGACGAGAACCATGCCGACCACGATCGACTGCAACGGACTGTCGAGCCCCATCAGCACCATGCCGGACTGCAGCGACTGCATGACCAGCGCACCCAGCAGAGCGCCGGCAATAGTGCCCACGCCGCCTGCCAGTGAGGTGCCACCGATCACTGCCGCAGCGATGACATAGAGCTCATCAAGCGTGCCCATGGCATTGGTCGCCGCGTTCAGGCGGGCCGACGAGATCGCCGCTGCGATGGCGCACAGCGCCCCCATCAGCATGAAGATCTTGACCGTCACCCAGCGCGTATTGATGCCGGCCAGTTCGGCCGCCTCGGGATTGCCACCCATGGCGAACACATAACGGCCAAAGCGCGTCCGGGTCGAAATGAAGGTCATCACCACACCCACGCCCAGCGCGATCAGCACCGGGATGGCGATGCCATGCGCAATGAACAGCCCGCCCTCGGGCACGGCCATGCCATTGACTTCAGCATAGTTCTCGGCAATCCGGATCGGCCAGGGATAGGAATTGGCCACCCACACCGCGCCGATGGCGAGGCTACAGCCCATAACGGCCAGTGACGCTTCGGCCCAGACCGGACGCAGCGGAAAATTGAACCGCAGGCGCTGCCGACGACCAAAATACAGCATGACCAGAATAGCAGCACAGGCCAGCACACCAACGACCCAGCTCCACAGCTCGCCCACCGAACCGGTCGGACCGCCGCCCATCAACTGGAAGGTTGGATCCATAGGTGCCACGGTCCGCCCCATGGTCACCCACCAGGCCGCGCCGCGCCACACCAGATAGCCACCCAGTGTCACGATGAAGGCCGGCACGCGCAGATAGGCAATAATGCTGCCCTGCAAGGCGCCAATGGCCACGCCGGTGAGCAGGCCCATGCCCAGCGAGAGCACCCAGATCAGCGGATGCCCCAGCCCTAGCCCCAATTGATTGGGCAGAATATCGGTCTGCATCACGCCCATCACCATGGCCACCAGGCCAAGAATGGAGCCAACCGACAGGTCGATATTGCGGGTGACGATCACCAGCACCATGCCGGTGACCATCACGGCCACCGAGGCCGTCTGTACCGACAAATTCCAGAGATTGCGGGGTGTTAGGAACAACCCGCCGGAAAACACATGAAAGCCGATCCAGATGATGGCCAGCGCGCCGACCATGCCCAGCAGGCGCGTATCCAGCTCGGTCGCAAGCAGAAACCGCTGCAGCGGATTGCGCACATTGGAGCTGGGATGAACGGTATTTTGAATGGCAGACTGATCAGCCAAGAGAATTCTCCCCAAAGGCAAGGCGCCCGGCCCCGTTACGGGCGGCACCGACCCTGTATGACAGTGCCGCAGCGCGAACGCCGCGGCACTACCTTATTTGAGACTATTGCGTCTCGGGCTTAGTCGCAGGCAGCAACCGAACCGGCTGCTACACCCTGACACACGACATCCTTGGACACCCAACCAGCGTCGATAACGACGTTGAGGTTATCCTTGGTGACGGCAACAGGCGCGATGAAGAACGCATTCATCGCCACGCCCTTGGGCCCACCAGCGAACGGCACGACACCAGTCACGCCATCAAGCGCAGTACCGCCGGCCAGCTCGAGTGCCACTTCAGCGGCCTTCTTGCCCAGTTCGCGAGCGTCTTTCCAGACCGAAACCGTCTGGGTGCCCAATGCAATGCGGTTCAGAGCGGCGTGATCGCCATCCTGACCCGAAACCGGCACCGATCCGGCAAGACCCTGCGCGGCCAGCGCAGCAATGGCGCCGCCAGCAGTACCGTCATTGGACGCCACGACAGCATCGACTTCGTTGTTATTGGCGGTCAGGAACTGTTCCATGTTCGCCTGAGCGACTTCTGGGTTCCAGTTGTCGGTATAGGCTTCGCCGACATTCTTGATCGCGCCGGAATCGATACCGGCCTGCAGCACTTCCATCTGACCGGCAAACAGGAAGTCCGCATTGGGATCTGCCGAATTGCCCTTGATGAAGACGTAATTGCCTTCAGGCTGGACAGCGGCGACGCCGGCAGCCTGCAGACGACCCACTTCCTTGTTGTCAAAGGTCAGGTAGAACGCATCAGGATTTTCGATCAGGCGGTCATAGCCGACCACCGGAATGCCTTCAGCAACAGCAGCTGCGACGGCGGGACCAACGGCCTCACTGTCCTGGGCCAGCACGATGATCGCGTTAGCACCCTGGCTGATCAGGCTTTCAATGTCGGTCAGCTGCTTGGCAGCAGACGACTGCGCATCAGACGAAATATACTTTGCACCAGCAGCGTCGAGCACAGCCTTGATGGCACCCTCATCAGTTTTCCAGCGTTCTTCCTGAAAATTATTCCACGACACACCGACGACAACGTCGGCTGCGTGAGCCATGCCGGCAAAGCCGGAGATGACGGTCGTGCACAGCATTACCGTTAGAAACTTATTCATGTCAGTCCTCCCTCGTGGGCCAGTCCTCCTGCCCACATTCGTGCCGGTGGTTTGACCCCAGCGGGCCCCCTCCACCGGCGCCCTGAGCATTAATTTCACTGCTCGAAAAAAGAAGTCGCATAGGCACGGCATTTGAGTCAACATCAATTTCGCAACCTGAAATAAATACAGTTTGCGATATCGGACAAGGAATGGTGTGTTGCGACCTGAGGTGAGGAGACGATTGCTTGGCGCGAAACGTCAGCGATAGCGACAGCGTCCGGCGACAGAACCGGGGCTTGGTGCTGGGCGCCCTGCGCGTGCAGGGCCCGCTCTCGCGCACCGCTTTGGCGGCGGCAACCGGGCTCAGTCACGCCAGCATTACCGCGATCACCCACGACCTGATTGCCCAGTCCGTCATCACGGAACTGACGGCGGTCGAACGGACGGATGCGCGCGCACGTGGTCGTCCAGCTACCCTGGTGGGCTTCAATCGCACTATCGGCGCGGCCGCGCTGCTCGAACTCGACGTCAATCGCGTTCGTCTGTCGCTGGTCGATTACGGCGGGGTGCTGATCGACCGGATCGAAAACCCGATCACCCCCACCACCTTCCTGGAGACCTCGCCAACGGACTATCTCGCCGAACGCCTGGAGCACCTGAGAAGCCGCAATGCCGAAGAAGGCCCCGAGATTCGCCGGATCGCCATTTCCGTGCAGGGAATTCTCGACCGCTCGGCCCATGGTCTGAAGTGGTCACCCATCGCTCACCTTGCGGGCAAACCCTTCGGCGCCGAACTGGCCGACCGCCTCGCCCTGCCCGTCACGCTTTACAAGCGCGGACGGTTGCTGGCGGAAGGCGCGCGCTGGCTCGACCCTGCCCTGCACGATGCCAGCGTTGCCACCGTCTTTGTTGGCTCCACGGTCGCCATGGGCATGACCTTCCGCGGCCAGATCCTGGGCCGCAGCGATGAGGGTGCAACCGAGTTCGGCCACATGAACCACATTCCCAATGGCGCCTTGTGCCGCTGCGGCATGCGGGGTTGCGTTGAGGCCTATGCCGCCGATTATGGCGTGCTGCGTGCCGCCTATTCGGTCCCCGAAACCGCCACCCCGGCCCCGGCTGTCCCGGCCCATGAATATGAAGGCCTGATCGCCCGCGCCCAGAGCGGTGATCGTAGTGCCACCCACGCCTTTAATCAGGCCGGACGCGCCATCGGTTTTGGCCTGAGCCGCATGATGGCCGTCTTCGACCCCGCCCACATCCTGATTGTCGGACCCGGCGCGCGCGCCTTCCCGCTGATGCAGGCCGAGATCAGCGCCGCACTGAGCAGTGCCCTGATCTGCCGCGTCAACGGCATGCCCGAAATCGTCGCGCATCGCGACGAAAAGGAACCCATCTTTCAGGGCCTGATGATGAAGACCCTCAACGATATCGACCAGAGCGACTTTGCCGGCCTGGCCTAGACCTTACCCGCGAGCCAGTCGTGGAGCTGATCGGCCAGGATTGTGGGGTCGTGTTCGGCGCCGTGCAGGATCAGTTCGGGCTGGGTGGGTTCTTCGAACGGGCTGTCGATACCGGTGAAGTTGGCGATCTCGCCGGCCCGGGCGCGCTTGTACAGGCCCTTGGGATCGCGCGCTTCGCACACCTC